>JGI24891J29808_1000137_pt1 | contig 89292 bp, 97 predicted proteins | sample FreactcultuFSWF8_FD_29808 | JGI IMG/M metagenome (IMG submission 29808)
CCACTGCGCTAGACGCCCGACGTCGACGACGCGATCATTTTGCTATAACAATCGTCCAAATCGGAGCAGAATTGGTAGAGATGTCTCGAGTCCTTCCTCGAGTCCTCTATCAAGTCCACTCTAGAGCCCTTTACCTCGAAATCATGTCACTCGGAGTCATCTATACTGTACTTTAATGGGAACTGTCCTAGACTATATATATTCTCGAGCGGGCACCCCTTGCTTCCTATACGATTTGCTAAGACAGGGAGCTTACAATGAAATTCAGGTGTTTAATGCCTTCTGCTTGATGGTTATGGGACTTTGGTCATCGGATTTAGTGGCTCCGATGCTCCTTTTTGGCTGGATGACATGTCTAAATTTGCTAATTGCGCAATGCATTGCTCGGCGGTTAGCTAGACGAACTTCCCTCTCATTCTCAACCGAAGAAGGGGCTAACTACGAAGTGATCGGCTTCAGAATATGATTTGATGCCAATTTGAGTCCCGTCACTCCCCCTCGGCGCCAAACATAATGCTTGCAGGGAGCTCAGCCAAAGAAGGAGTTGAGCCAGCTCTAAAAGATCAATTGAGGGCAATCACGTGCTGCCATACATTTGGCTCAACACCCCCTTGCGCGCGTTACATATCACAGCGCAGGACGCACATATCCTCTATCGCTAAGAAGTCACAATGCGGTTGAGTTGCAACCACGAACATCTCAAAGCGGGAAACGATGCACAAGTATATTGAAAATCGCTGCCCAACAGGTCGAGACAGCCAGTTCATTTGTCATTGTCCCTGCATCTGCCAACCCCGGAAACGACATGCAGCATGCAAGTGAGGCTGAACTATTGATAGGGCGGTGGATCTTCACTCGCATAACGCCGACGTGTGCGCCTTGGGTGCAGGAACAGTGTCCAGGTTGGTCACCGGTGGTACTGATATTTCGGGAATGGTAGCGATCGGGATCTTGATTGGAATTGACATACAACCCGTTACACATGTGAGAGGTCGGCAAGACATCTGAGCCTGTCCCACGACATGATGCCCACGTTGTGATGGCAGACATGTAAAGGACAGTGTCACTCCATGACACTGCATCGCTGACATCGGCAGACTTGAGCTAGCAATGCAAGACAGCTGGTTGTTGAAAAGAGCTGCATGACACAGCCGAATATTAGAGGTCTGATATCGATGGACAGTCCCGACTCATGCACATGACGAGTTGTTGTCGCTAGAAAAAAAGTATATCAACTTTTCGAGATGGTCACCTACCACACGCATTAGGCTTGACTGCATGCATATCTGCTAGCAGAAACATCTTCTTGTTTGCCAAATTCCTTCGAGAGGCAGTGCACCATGCGTACCCCATGTGGTGCAAGGGTTGAGATTTCACGACACCGCTTCCTACTTGCCTAATGGCCCCATCGAATTCACAACCGGACATCGGAAGAGAGCTCCGAATGTATGGTTGTTGAGAAGTGACGCACCGCATCTGCGCAAGTCACACCGACCATTCAAGAAGAAAATTCATGGATGGGGAGGGATGGCACACGGCGCTTAGCAGCTCATCACCCAATGCGACATATCACATCGACGGCGTGATGCATGTAATTCGCACGTGGACCTCTCGGATGAGCCATGGATGTCTCGCATGCGGTGTCTCGGGTGCCGGAATCTGGCGTTACTCGATGGTGTTGACGTGAACCATGGGCTCGGGCAGCGACCTCAATCAAAAATCAGGGATTACATCGGAATGCCACCTCCGAACGTTCCCGCGAGGAGAATTGACAACTCAATGTATGTGTTTTCATGGCAAGCAAGGCATGCATCCAGGCGAGCACAGCCGTGCAGAAGCGTAGACTCAAAAGACAAGTCGTCGGCGCATCTAGTCGCTTTCAGTGCGACCGGGGGTTCTTAATTTTACCGGACTCGGGAGTGGAGAGAGATTGTTCGGTCGGCAGAATACCCGCTCCACCACCGCCTTCGGGGCTTCCGATGTGGGGGAGAAGCAAACACGATGCAAACAATGCCATCATTGTGAGGTCGTCTGTCACCCTCCACGGCGGTGACGAAGTTGAGAAGTGTCGATGTGTTGTTTTTCTCGGTTTCGTATCTTCCAAATTCTTCACAACATCTGAAACTGCAAAGACGGAATCGAAAATGTCGCAGATCAAGCAATACAAGGTCACCGAGCCCTGGCTCAAGACTTCATGTGGTCTTGGTGAGGCTCCTTTCTGGGACAAGAAGAGCAACACGCTGCGCTTCCTCGACATCATCAAGAAGCAACTACATGTCGTGAACCTCAACGAAGGACCTTCGTCACACAAGACAATTGACCTTCCTTTCTCAATTGGTTGCACTGCCAACATTGAGGGTAACGATGATGAGTTCATCTTTGGTGGAAAGGACGGCTACGGTATTGCAAACAAGAAGACTGGAGAGCCAAGATACATCAAGAAGTTTTGGTCGGATGAGGAGGTGCAAAGCGGCAGGGCACATCGCTCACGCAGCAACGATGGCTCGGTCGACAGCCATGGCAGATTCTACGTCGGCACCATGAACGATCCAACCATTGTAGGCGAGCCCGGTCCAGAGGGTAAGATGGTCATTCGACATATGCTTTTTCAAGTCACTAAATCTCCACACAGGCGTTTTATTCAGACTGGACCCAGACCTCAGTCTCCACAGAATCAAGGAACCTGTCACCATTCCAAATGGAATGTCATGGACCTTGGACAACAAGACCATGTACATCACTGACTCGCCCACTGGCAAGATCGAAGCCTACGATTACAACGTAGACACAGGCAAGATCGAACTTACGGCTGGACGCCCCTTTTTCGAATGTCCGATCGAGGGCGGTGTTCCAGATGGTCACTGTCAGGACGCCCAGGGTCACTTCTGGGTTGCCCTATTCGGGACAAGCAAGGTCGTACGGGTGAGCCCAGCAGGTGATATTGTGGCAGAGATCACGCTACCAACACGTTGCGTTACTTGCCCTGGAATCTGTGGAGAAGATCTTTACATTACCAGCGCGGCTGAAGAGGATCCAGACAAGTATCCAGAGAGCGCAAAACTTCAAGGAGCAACATTCAAGGTTCCGATCGGTGTCACGGCCGCTCCCATCAACGAGTTCAAGATGTCGGCAAAGGCATGATAGATCCATGTGAACAGCGGTTTGGGGAGGGTTCGGGGCGGTTCTAGATTGCGAGATTTGTGTGGAGGACGTACGACACATTCTAGAAATAGAAGGAGCAAAGAATGGAGGGATCGCTTTCTACCATTCTAGAAGCACGGCAGGACGGGCGACTCGGGACGCCACGACGGAAACTCGCATCTCGTCCGTGTTTCATGAATTGATTCGCAAGCATGCCTCCGCTCAGCTCGTAACTTTCATCCATGGCGTGCTCGGACCTGGAAGGAATGATAAGAGTACCAATACTGAGCGCTTCGTAATTTCCCACATATGGATTAATGAAAGTCAATTCAACTGTGCCTGGTTTCAACCTTTAACAATCATCGTAAGCATCGTGCGTCAATATTTATGGAGATCGATTTTCATGATATGCAGACATGTCGCGCCAAACGAAGCTGTGGTGAATGGCGGTCTCCAACTCTAACCAGGGTGTACCTAGGTCGTCGGCTACACAATACCTATACCTCGTACGTGGGGACGCTGATCATGTCCTAGCTTTACAATGATCAAGGGATAGATAGACTAAGGCCGAGAGCCAGTCGAAACCTGAAGGTAGAAGCGCGACACTGAAAATAGCCCATACTGTGCTCGGTTGACCGTCTCTACGGGGGAGTCCCTGTCCTTACGGCCGCTTCAAAAACATGGAAGAGGCTGAACTTCGAAGCCAGGGAGGCTTGACGCTGTTGAACGTCGTTCCGTTGTTGTTCCAAACCGCATTCTAAAATCTGTCTAGGATGCCACGAGGCAGCCCACGCGCCCGGACCCGCGTGGCTTTAGCCGAGCTTTGCGGCAAGCAGGGCCCACAATAGCAACCGTGATTTTTCCAACGGCGGGCTGCAGCAGGCCCGGTGTAAAGTTTCCTTCCATCGCTGCGCGAGAGATGATGATTTGCAGCAAACAGTACGCGGGGCATCAGCCGGCTCGTTGGTGTACCATATTTGGGACTCTAGTGGTCCCAGTAAACACGTGCTTAGATCTGAGCTGACCCTGCCCTACTCTGATCACTGACACGAGACATTGTGTGCCCATCATCGTGCTGCGGACACCCGATTTGCTGGTAAAGCCATTCGGTACATGCAGCAGACGCTGTTTTGTTTACCGAAATGACGACAGTCGACAACCGGATCTCAAGATGCGATTTTCGATACATGCTCTTTTTGACGTGCCGCCCTCGCCAATATCGTGAGCTCGTGCCTCGCGCGTACTGACCCAATCTGGCAGAGGAACAAACAATCTGGGAAGACCATTCTGAAACACGACCGTTGAGGATTGACGACTCGCGATCGCCACGGTCAAGTCGCAGATGGACGGGAGACAAGTGAAGAGCTCCACCCTGCTTACGGAGCAAGAAGAAACACGAGGCATGACGGTCGGAACACCCTTCCATCCCCACCTTCTCTTTCGAGAAGCCTTCTATCATTGAACAGGCCATAATGCGCGAAACGGCAAGAACGGCCGCTAGAAAGCAGCGAGAAAACAGAGTCAACATGCCGAAGGATTCATGCAAGGAAGCAATCGCTTCGCGCCCTGTGGGTATTCTGTAGCAGAGTCTGATGTCAATCTGGTGGTCGAATCGAAACAGTCCGCAAGCGAAAGATTAATATACCAGGCCTGAACAGCCAGCATAATATCACACTAGACGATACTTGTTTACATACCTTCCAAGCTTGAGACAGAGGGAAGAGCATGGATCTTTCCGTGTGCTAGGTGTGCCCGGTATCGTCGTTTAGATGTATGGTTGCGGTGCTTCCTGAGTAACGGCCAGCACATGTCGGCCTGCAGTGCGCGTGTCCGCTTGAGCGAATGTGCATCCGTGACTCGTCCTTCGCGACTTGTCGTCTGGGCAGCAACGTTCGGGCAGGAAACGAAAATGTGCTGTTCAACCAATGAAATGATTTACAAGGCAGGAAAATATGCATTGCTTTGTTGGCACCACATGTGCCTCGAGAAAGAGTGTCGGCGGTTCTACACATCCCCCTCTCACATGACGCATACTAGCATGCGGACAGTATGTGCCACCTCAAGCCACAATCCCTTAGATTGGCTATCACCTCTTCCTCTTTGCTTGGGTCCACTCAAAAGCACGATTGAGTGGTTGTTGAGATCGTGTATGCAATTGCTTGGTGTTATATTGGGTGCGTGATAGGGTGTTCTGAGAAGCATGTGTTATCTCCACACCTACATAAAATCGCTCAGCAACCAAGGCGTTAATAGCTGACGTCTCGAGAAATACGACCGAACATTCGAGCGAGTCAGAACTGACTGCCAATCCCTGATGCAGATGGGTGCAATGAAACCTTCATAGGAAAATCCCTCGTGGCAAGTAGGGTTTAGCGATGTCGCCATATTGCTCTCCATCTATTAGAGACAGGATGATGGCATGCAAGGGCCAAAGCCTGATATGTTTCATGGTGATTCAAGTCCAAAACCTTGACATGCTCTGAGATTGTACTTGCCCAACGTTTATAAAGGCAAAATGCGATGCTCCAGGAAAGTGGCTTGGACGGGATTAACTTAGAACGAATGCATGCTGGTTACCAAGCGCTGCTGCACGCTGTTCAATCCCATAACCCGCCGCTAAGTATGCAGGACAAAGTCACTTGTTGTATCCCTCGGAGCATAGAGGGACGAATCATGACGAAGGGAATGAGATCCGCGAGCTGATTCGCAATGGCCTCTGTCCGTGATGAGCTGGAAATTATGATTGGAACGCTGACTAGCTGTCGTCATGCGTTGCCCTTGACCCCTTGAACAAAGTCGTGATCAAACGCAAACTTCCATACGGGTATGGCTTGACTCGCGAGGTCGAAGCGGTATTAAGGTTGCGCGTACCGAAAACCTTCACGATCCTTTTTTCGCACAAATGAGAGGACGTGGGAAGGCCGATGGGCACAGACGGATGACAGCGCCACACGTACGGGATTTGCGGCATTGCACCGTGCATTTCGATGGGTAAAGGAAGAGGAAGAGCGAGTCGCAGGGGTGGGCGAACGGAGCCACCTCATCAACACCAGTGACACGGTTTGCTTGTTTGGAAACACTCGCTCCACAACTACCGAAGGAGGGTCATCGGCAGGCTTTCTTTCTGGCTAAGATCTGAGCAACCGACGTTGGCGCGGAGCCGCCTTGGCCCTAGCCAGCGCGCAACGTGAGTGAGGCTGTTGTGATGGAGTCCCATGGCTCACAGGGTCGGATAAATCAAACGACAGATGGACCCCGAAAAGTCTGTAAGCGAGTGCTTGTTGAAGCACGAAAGGACGATGTTTTGGTTTTTGCTGAAGCTCATGCCTCTGGTAAGCTCCGGAGAGACATACGATCCTCTGCCGTTCCAAAGCTCCGACCAGTCGCCTAGTCAATTAGTGTGACACCAACGTTCAGGAAGCATTTGCACGCACAAGCATAGTTCCCGCCTTCCACGAGCGCGACCCCAAGGTGCACTAAAGTACCAAAGTCTAACTCAGTCAATCTTCGTCGACGCCAGCTGCCCACCTGTGCTGAATGATGCTACCGTTCCTAATCAGGCCCCGGCTCTATCTGGCCCGCGCGTTCTCTGCTGTCATGTCATTTCAGACTCACCGCAACCTGCCGATCGGTCTTATATCACTGGTCTGGGTGTCTGGTTGATCGGGTACCTTTCCAGCCCATATACTCTGCCGCGCTCCCACATACGTCCAACCCCCTTCCCGCACTCATTTTCCTCATTCCTTTACTACCTCACATCCAATCCTTACACTCCGGCACTTCCACCCCATCCGATTGATCGTTCGGGTCGAAGTACATCTCATCGTAGATTATCTGATCAGCCTTGACTGGACTACATTCCAACCACTTGTTGCTGCTTCCCATCACGAGTAGCAATACATATCTAGTCACATACCCTACTAGTCATTTCTGTGGGACGTCTACCGTTCCACGTCATCAGTCAAGCTGGCCACTCCAGACTTTGCACCTCGTCCTTGCCACGCTCTTTCCCACGACCAAGGCCATCATAACCAGCACTTTGGTATAAGCCGAAGCATTCCTGACTACCGGCCGCTCCGATACGACTCGCCTTTCCTCTCGGTCGAAGGCGGTGATCGTAACGCTTCCAATCACGGCCAGCAACGCTCATGGTCAGCATCGTGGGAAGGCAAGCAGGCGCAAAGCAAGGATTTCATGTCACACTGGTCAAATGGTCAAGGCCCTCCGTCGACTTATGACAACGATGGACACGCCCGTTCTGTAGCACCTACCTCTCATTCACGCCATGCGTCAAACACTTCTTCTGCTTACCCAGGGTCAACGACGACTTCTCCCGCTTCACAGAGACATGGACCAGAGCTTCTACCCCCGAGAGGACTTGAACTTCCTCCTCTTGTGAGAACACCTGTGTCTCCTTCGGTACCTCGTTCGGTCACTTTACCCTCGGTTCTCAACCCTGTCACTGATGACCAAGCTACGTCTAATCAACGGAGAAGGAAGGCAGATGAGATTGATTCACCTCGCGATCGTGCTCCCATACTACCTCCACTAGGTCCCACGTCCCACGGACCGGCTTCGTTTTCCAGGACTGGAAGCAACACTCCGCTGCCTCTCTTGACCGAGCCGCTGAACAATGCACCAAGGAGAATGCTAACGCCGAAGTCTCCCCTTCGAAGAGCTATCAGCCTGTCTCACCTCAATCCTTCCAACGGGATGATGGATGCTCAGCAGAACCCCTTCCCTGTATCTCCTCGATCTAGGCCATACTCAATCCAACCTGGCACGAGCGGCGCTCCGCCTCTACCTGCTCCTCCAGCCATCAGCTACGCTCACCCAGGCTTCATTCAGACGAACCACCTTGCGAGAACAGCCAGTCCCGAGTCTGGTTCGGCTCAGCGCTACAGTGCCAGTCCCAGTCCTGACTACTCGGCTTACGACCAAACCTCACCTCCTGGAGACGCTCATATGCCTGGCTACCTCTCGGTATCCGACGCTCATAGAGGAAGAGGATTGAGCATGACCCCTGGCACTTCGGCTCCTCATGTCTCTGATTCGTACCACGTCGCTCTAAACTCCGGTCCCGGTCAAAACTCACTTCAAATGATGACTCTCAAGACCACTGAAGGGGACGTGCGCTTCCCCGTTGAGGTTCAGCAAGCTTCTCGCGTGGCAGATGAGAAGAGACGTCGCAACGCTGGTGCAAGTGCAAGGTTCCGCGAGCGTCGCAAGAGAAAGGAGATGGAAGCCTCTCAGACCATCTCTAGACTCGAACAACAAGTCAAAGAGATGACTGAGGATGCAGACTTCTACAGACATGACAGAGATATGCTCGCCTCAATCTTGTCGCAAATTCCAGGAGGCCGCGACCATCTTCCTCGACCCCAATCACCTAGGACCAAGAGAAACGGAAGCTTGCCCACCCACAAGAGTCAGGAACAGTATCTCGATGGTCAGGGAAACAGCCCCGAGCCGATTAGAAACGTCCGCAAGCGTGGCGACTCGCCCATTCCTCAGACATATGTGGATGCGCCCATGCAGAGTCATGCACCTCCGCCACCGCCTCCGGCAAACACTATGATGCCTCAGCACCAGATGCAAGCTCACCAGCATACCCAAATGCCGCTTCACTCGGTCCATGCTTCGCCTTTGCCTCCATCTTCAATGGCTCATGCCGCAATGTCAGCGTCGAACCTTTCGCACCAACCGCCTCCATCTATCATGCAGGCCCCACCAATGACTGGTCCTATCAACCCTTTTGCACGCCATGAGCCGAACAACCGATTCCACATGTCGGCTCACAGTCGTTGAAGACTGGTCAATCTGTACAAACACATTTTCTCGCGTCTCTGTAGCGTGTGCTCATGGCACTCTCTTCCTTGTTGTCAAGATACCCTTCCGATTATTTCCTGCATTTTCTGCGGATCCAGGGTATTGCTAGGCGCTGGTTGTTCTTCCGCTGATATCCGTCGAGAGCGGGATATCAAGCTGGATGCTATTTGTTTCTTCTCCTATCGGTCAAGGCGTTCAAATTGTCTTTTAGATACCCCTACTATTACACTCGCTTAGCATTAATGTATCAACATGTTAGAAATCCGACTGAGCTCTCGGCGGATACTTTTCCAACCAGGATAGCACTTGTGCGTTGTGATAATTTGTTCTATTGTTTTTAGTGCCGAGGTAGATTGTTCCAACTTCGGCTATCGGCTCGCTGGAGATCTCCATACTCCATCATACCAGGTCCGCGCCCACGGAACAATTTAGCGCGATTGCACTTTTTGTCTCGATCTTGCTCTTTTCCACCGAAGCTGCGAAAAAAAAATGTAGGCAACGGCTTGGAACGGTGATTTTCTCATTAAACTTTTCTCGCTGTAGAAGGAATGCAGGGCGGTGGACAAGTGGAGGAAAGCACGTGTGATTTAGCTTACGGCCGGAATGGTGTCAGAAGAATAGGCCACAGGGGCCGACTGTCAGACGCTTTGAGCGAAGTCTAAATTCTGAAATTGGGAAGGTCATGTCCAGGCAGGATCCACAATGGGACGTTTCCTTCTTTTGCGGCTTGACAAGAAGCAAGGAAGAAGTAGGTTAGGTTGGTTGGAAACGTTCTTTCGATTTTCTATGTCAGGTCTGCGTGCGTAACTACCTACGAGTCAGGACAGCTATATGGGGTGCCTTTTATGTGCTGCAATAACGGTTCAGTATGCAGACATTCGATACGCATTTGCATTGTTGATGTACAGTCTATTGATCGGAGGTCCGAGGCCCAAGTTCCATCATAGAGCAGCACTTCCAAGGCACAGAACTGATACAAAAGGGGAAGTAATCATCCATACCTTGATCTTTCGGGGAGCATCAAGAGCGTAATCCCTTCATCACTGCCGTTCCTGACGTAGGTCAAATTTCGGCAGTCCCAAAGGGTGGTCGATTTTGGGTACCTCGCTGCAAGCATGATGCATCGAAAAGGACAAAGTCGATCAGTATCGGGACAAGTTGTTCAGACCTCACCGTCATTCGATTGTTCATGCCCATTATTGCCAAGAGTGACGAGAAATTTGGAAGCCTTTGGGGCTGACTGAAGAGCCGAAGCCCTGGATCTCAGCAAGCTGTACAGATGGATCAGCAGGAGTGCAGAAGGTTTGAGACCGAGGTGTCAGAGACTGAGAAGTGTACCAAACTTTGCATCATCTTAGAGCATTGCGTTCGACGTCGGAACGAAGGGAAAAGAGGTCCCCCTTTAGAGTCGCAAACTAGCGATTCAAGAAGCGGACACGATTCAGGGTGGGAAGCTACTCCGTCCTGTACTTCTGTACCTTCCAAGATCACTACTGTCCGGCGGGGCTGCAAGGACGTTGGAACCTGAGGATTGAACAGAAAGTTCACCTCGCTGGCGGTTGCATCTTCGTTGTTAACAAGCGGCCTTGCAGCTTACCTAGTGGTTGATCGACGACCGTTCGACTCGGCCTGTTGGGCACTATTCGGTAGCAACCGAAATCGGGTCTTCGGGGCCATCCAGCACAGGACCAGCGCGAACGGTCAGTCTGAGTTGCTCGTGTACTGAGCCTTCCTGCTACAGCTGTGAACCGACACGAAGCGCAGATAACTCGATCCTGTGTTGACAACACGACTCTCCCTTCATCGCGTCCGCACGTATCGCTGTCAGACGTGATGTAACTTAAGATCTGCTTTTTCACGACCCGCGGCAGGTTCGATGAAGATCTCGATGTGCCGGAACGAGATGTTTGTCGCGTTCTTGACGCGTCGAAGATGAACAAGATTCTTCTCGATCACCGACATCCATCAAACATGATTTCTCTTGGAAAGTCAAGAGTACAGCAAGGATCTCGACCCCACCTTCGTGCTTCGTCGCGACTCGTCAGACCGTCTCGCCATAATCGAAACATGTTGAGTTTAGCCCCAGAAGCAAGACCCAAAGAAGATTCAAATGATTGCGACATCGAGCCGGAATAGGCAGCACACACTTTGTCGCAACAAACTCAAGGCTGTGTCCCGGTAGATCCACGCGGCATCGAACCCTCTACTCCATTACGAAAAGTCTCGGTTGTTGGTGGAGGCTTGATTCGACATCCACCTGCGACTCAGGGATAAGACAGTGGTACACGCCTTGAATACCTCAGAGATCGGAAACACAAGTATCAGCTTGGCAACTTTCAAGCGCACTCTTCCGGATAGGCAATTGACGGTGCCCTAAATTCTATCTGAATGATCTTGAAGCATGGTTTTACTCAGCATTGCAACCTTTGCAACGGCTCCGCGGACGGTAAATCTACGCCCAGCTTGCCAACGTCTGGCCAAAAAGCCATTGGAGTATTGAACATCGAACCACCACGTTCCCAGAACCTGGGAAACAAACGGACTCGACCACCAATATCACGAGTCGCAACGCACGTAAAGGGTACGATCTCTATGCCACTCCCCAATACGTGCGCAGTGAAGACGATCTTGAATCTGGCCATCTCGTTTGTCGTATAGCATTCGGAGGGTTTGATCACTTCTCTTTTGATGACTGAGCGCAATACGACCGTCAGGCATGGACCACTGCACGATTGCGCTGCAGGTGATCTACAAGTATAATTGCGTTTGACCTACGTGCTTTTTGACACTGTCATTCTGACTCTCTAGAAGACCCTGTGTAATAGCTTGCTCGTAAGGTTTGCTAACAGCACAATCAGTATGTCGGTCACGATTGGCAACATCACGTTAATCACCGCCACAACGTCTGAGAATGTTAAACGCAACCTCGACTCATGGCATTCTCGTGGCTTGGACGCGTCCTGGTCTGGAATTGTTGAGAGTCACCTCTATGCCAACTTCATGGACTGCTTTGAAAACTATTGAGGCAATGCATCTTCCAAATGAGATGCAGAGCCTCATGTTGAAATAAGGGACTCAGAACTGACCACCGCGTCAAGCAACGGTCTGGAGCTCGATGGCTTATACCATAGTGAGTCAGGACAGGACAGCTCACGAGCAAGTCAGATTAAGATCGAGGGAATTCTGGACAACTTGCAAGATCGGTCTCGCCTTCCTCTCCTGCAAGATGATTTGGAGGCCTTTGCTCCAAGACCCTGCTTGTGAGGTTCGACATCTCATGATGCTCCAGGCAACCTCTACATGAACTTCATCTCTAGGGAACAACATTGCGGAGCCTGCTCCGCCGAAACTGCCCAAACAGTACTGGTCTCCGTCGTTGATGTCAAAGCTTTCAGCTGCATGGGATATATGCAGTCCATGAGTAAGGCGTGCGGCCAGTCGCGGCATAGTACTTGATGCTGCATTCATGTTCACGGCTGTCTTGAGTGGTGTGTATGGCCACCGTGATGGCCAGTAGAATCCCGGCGAGTGGTGGTCGGAGCATCAAAGTTGGGAACCAACAGCTGTACATGATGTCGATGTTATATGAGCCTTGGACATTACACGCCGATACAAGGATGTTTCTGCTCTTCTCTGCTTCAATAGCAGACGAGGGATATGGTTATTTGCTTCTTGGGATGACTTTTAGCAGCTCGAAACGATCGCATACACCTGCATTCTCAACAGAGCCGCTTGCTATGCAGCAGCCTCGAGATTCACGGCATGCTCTTCTTCTTGGCTTCTCTCGGGAAGCTACGTAGGGGACTTCAAGCGCATCTTGCAACATTTGGCTCGGTATCTTGAAGATCAATCGCATTGTCTCTTCACTACAGTGATTGTTCGTGTCAACTCACTGTCGTCTCGATACAACGGTCACTCAGATGTGCTTGCTCGATCTCTTCGAAGCTGTCGCTGGCTTGTCAGGTTAGTCATCCATGTTACCACATAATTTCGTCCAGCGTGTCTGCTTTTTCAAAGCGTCTTTTCGTAGAAGACAAACACTCTTCCCTTCCAACTTCTACTGTGCCGATCCTCTGCTAAAGACTCTGATTCTAGAATGGCTGGAATCATGATGGAACTCCAAAGCTGTCATGAACAACTTCTACCATCTCAATTCTTACAGCAAAGAAACGGAATTCTACAATGTCCTATTCGTTAGATCTGCGTATCTCAGAGGAGCAGCTGAGATGTCGTAGAAGTTGTTTTCGGATATCTTGTGTCGAGACTTTGGTGGACCACGCGGGCCAGGGTGATACTCTCAACCACAATTTCGAAGCTATAATTACTGTTATCTTGCGTTTACGACCAGACAATTGGAATCCAACCTGATGAATATGTTTAGTATGATACTCAAGATGGTCTTCTGAAAGTCGTGGAATCATAAGATGTTTTTGGTCGTTACAGAAGAATTCTTCTTTGCGAATCCAAGTTTCGTCAGAACTGTGAAGCCAGCACATGTGATGATTGCTTGGTTTCTTTTGCACATGGTCGATTAAAGATGAAGAAGAGTTTGTCCTATTGTATGATGTTCTCCATGATATTTGTATGTGGTGTATACCCATCACCAAACTGGAGAGTTTCCTACAGCCACGTCTTGTTGGTGATAACAGATGGCCAACAGTTTCACCATCACCTGCATTGTCATCGAGGCGTACCTCCAATTACCTTCAGTCATCACATACACCAGATTAGACAAGATTGGATACAATATCCGCAGTGATGCTGTTTCATCTGCTACACGTTATATCATGTTGTCAAGTTCAAGACTAACGGGCCTCCTTTTTTTTTTTTTTGCGATCCGAACTTCTTTTACTCCTTCTTCCTCACTCAAGCAGCTGGTTTTGTCATGAAAACATCTATCCGTGTAGTCGAGACAAGAGCTACATGATTCCAGAGAAACCGGCAAGTGTGACTAGTATAGTGATTATAGTTACGTGGACACTTGTTGGCCAAAACAGCCGCGGTAGCAGGAAAAAATAGCTCGTGAGAGCAGGTGCTTGGTAAGAAGATATGACTCATAATTGTCGAGGCGTTGCGTTCGGAATGCATGACAATATCTTGCGTGAGCGCTGTCGCTGTTTTGTCTATCACGCCTGTGGAGAGGAAGAGATCTGTCAAGATGAGAGAGAAAACATTCGAGAATGAGATGGAAAGATGGTTGGGAGGGAAGGAGGGAAGGATATTGAGAAGACTATGGCTACAACTCGAGAAATGTGGCGGAGACGAGATACTGTTCGAGCGTTCAATCAATGTGATGCTGAAACGACGACCATGCAACCGTGCGATATGACTCGAACCTCACAAGCAAGTGCCGCGGCAACATGGAATAGAGAGAGCGGAAGAGTTGACTGGGTTGTGTGGCGGAAGTTGGGGGACGTGCCGCCTTCGTGTGTTATAAGGACCAATAACATGTTGTTATCATGAGACTCGCGGACCACGACCACATTTGTAATCATGAGCACGAGGAGGCAGGAGGTGGTTGGCGTCGAGGCTGAAGTAACATGAAAGTGTGAGGACTATTGGGAGTGGTGCCATCGGATTTCTGGTGGAAACAAACGGTGTGGTTGCTTGATAGTCCGGAAGGGCATTATTGGTCGGACTTACATATGGATGTCTACGAAAGCACTGATTGAGTTTTATGCGAATTTGAAGGTCAACAACAGCTAGATAGATTCGTTACGGTTAGTAGCAGTTCACAGGGCATAGACAGGTTGCGGATTGAGTCGTAGCCAGTCTTGTCGCGTGGGGATGTGGGCGAGCGAGGATGCTGATGAAGCAGAGTTGTCCGACCGATGCGCTGCGTGTTCTGTGGGTGTCCTTCCTGATGCTCTTGTAGTGGCTCAAGGCCTGATGTTGAATCCAAGCTCGAATGCGCGTCCTGGATGGTGAAGCTGTTGCGCATCGGAGGGTGTCGCATCGGTCGGGATTGAGAGGTGGCTGCTTTCGTGGTGTGTTCATCGGACCTAGAGTCAGTAGGCGCATTCTTCCAAGACAGACACATGAGCAGAGAGAAAAGAAGAAAAAGGACGGCATCATGTTTCAACGTGTGTGGCATTGACTTTTTACGACACAGCGCATGTCCATAACCCTTTTGGCCGAGAACAAAGAAACAACCCTTCCTGCAAGTATCGTAAAAAGCCATTATTTTTTCCTTCTTTTGACAGTGTCGGGCTTGGCGTTCGAGTTGGGGGTTGTGATGGTATTTTGGTAGGAAAAAAAGATGATGCGACAAAGGCATTTTGCTTTTTTAAGGCTGCAGAAAAAGGACTACGCTGCTCTTCCTGTCGCCTTGATTGCTGCCCCATCCCAGAGAAGACTCCCGTAAATGACCATGATTGTTGAGTGCGCGAGCAGTTTAGAACTTGGAGAACTGCTTGACGGCCTTGCCGGTGCGGGGAAGGACACGGAGGACGTTGAAGCGGACCTGCACACGTTAATAAGAAAGAGGCCGGCGTGCCTTGTATGGGGGTTTTCCTCACAGTCTTGGAGAGAGGTCTGCATTGGCCAACGGTGACCTGGTCACCCTCCTCGACACGGAAAGCGGGCGAGACGTGTGCGGCGAGGTTCTTGTGGCGGCGCTCGTAACGGGCGTACTTGGGGACGAAGTGAAGGTACTCGCGGCGGATGACGAGAGTGCGGTGCATCTTGGTGGAGATGACGGTTCCGGTCAGGATACGGCCGCGGATCGAGACCTCGCCGACGAAGGGGCACTTCTTGTCGATGTAGGTGCCGTCAATGGCGGTCTTGGGGGTCTTGAAACCCAGACCGACGTCCTTGTACCATCTGCGGCCGTTCTTGCCAGCGCGGGCGGTCTTGCGGACCTTCTTGGCGTTCTGGAAGATGTGAGGCTGCTTCTGGTAAGCGCGCTCGCTCTGGACGGCAAGTTCGGTGGCCATGTTGATTGATTGTCGGTATAGAAGTCGAAAACCGTGGGATGGGTGTCGTCAAATGTCGTCGCAGCTCAGGAAGCAAATTCCACAAAGCCGCCTAGCAAATCGACGCCCGGAAGGTGCGAATTTCTCACGGCAACTCCCGCGCCTGCCATTTGTGCGCTCTCGGCTTTTCCAGCTTGGCACTCCTCCGCTCGGCGTACCTTCCCCGAGCGGCGCCGTTGTTTGTTGATATGTTTCTGCATCCAGTCAGGTAATCGCGTCACCCTGGCGTCTCCCACTCCGACCAACCTTCTTCCTTTGCAGATGCGCCGACCACAACACAACCATGATTGAGTTGGACGACAAAGAGAACCAGTCGCCGCTGCGTCTCGGTTTTGGCAAGTCGCCCTCACCTAAGAAGTCGCGCAGCAAGAGCATTGGACCCGGTGGTCTTGATGTAAGTGACGCGCCCAATGGTCAACAAAGTCCCTCAATCATTGTCGCATGACGGCGCGACCTGACTGACACATGTCTCCATCTTCACACGTACTAACATGCTCTCTCACAGTCAGTCGCTGCGTCGGCAGTCAAGTCTATCCTCCCCTCCAAGGAAGATGAAGCCAAGAGGCGAGAAGCTCGTCGCAAGTCTCTTGCAAACCGCAGAGTCTCTTTCGCTCCCGAAGCGACCCTTCACACCTGGGATGTCATCGAATACATGCGCGACGCCACGGCCTCATCTAACTCGTCAGACCATGCACGAGCTCAACAACAATTCGACTCAGATCCCCCGTCTACCCCTCCTGAACAAGCCGACGAAGACGAAGACGACCTACCAGACTCACCGGAACATCAACGCGATGCTCACCAGCAAAAGCGCCGTCGAAGCTCTGCCATACCTCCCATGAACTTCAACGACCTGGACGACTACTCTTCCTCCCCAGTCAGTGGCAGTAGCAATGTCGAAGCTAGTAGCGACGTTGAAGAGGATGTCGAGTCCGAAGATGATGGTGATAGCACTGCCATGAGTCTGGATCAAGGCGACAATACTCTGCTCTCAGAACAATCTGGAGACAGCACTGGTTCCAGCGCACGCCTGGACGCTGCTTTGCGACAAGCTTCTGACCAAGCTGGCACCCGTGGCATCGATTTCGACGAGTACGGCGACATGTCTATGGAAATGGCTGGTGACGAAATCACAAATGCCTTTAAGCCGTGGGCTCAGGGTCAGCATTTTGCTGCCGAAGACCAAGAGAACAACAACCCCTTCGATTCAGTATTCCGCCCTGGACCTCAGCCTGGGGACGACGATGAGGAAGAAGGGGACGATGATATGAGCATGGACATGACACGCGCGGTAGGCCGCATCATACCTCAACAGCAACCTCAAGAGGATCAAGAAGAGACAGAAGATGAAGGCGACATGACAATGGATATGACCAAACCCATGGGGACCATTTGGACTGCCAACCAATCGCATCCACAAGCACAGGAAGTGGAGGAGGACGAGACACGCGATATGACTATGGATATGACAAGACCAGTTGGCCGCATTATTCAGACTCATCAACACCTGTACCAGCAATCTCCTGAACGAACCGTGTCATTCGGAGATGAGACGATGGACTTGACACAGGCAGTTGGAAAGATCCACCAGTGGAACCCTCAAGCTCAGCCACCCCGCAGTGCTCTCAAGAGACGCTTCGAGAGTTTCGCAACAGAGGATGTGGCTTCTCCTTCGATCAAGAAGCCCGTTTTCGAGGAACCCACAAGACGCACAGTGGCACAAGCACGCGATGCGAAACGCAGACGCTCGTCTTCCTCACGCCAATCTCTTGGTGATGGCACTATGGACTTGACAGTGGCAGTTGGTGCCATCCAGCAGAGACAGCAATCTCCCGTCAAGAAGGACAGACGTCTGAGTTCACGCAGCCGCCGATCTTCTGGTGCATCATCTATCATGGATGAGCAGACTATGGACTTCACCATGGCAGTTGGTGGTATCAAACAGCAGCAACAACCCAAATCTCCTCGGGAACCGTCAATTATCGAGGAAGATGATGGAGAGGAGAACGAGGACATGTCAATGGAATTCACTGCTGTTGTAGGAAACATCTTGAAGCAACACGCAGCCACAGCCATCGAGCGTCCAGCTACGCCTCGCAAATCTCCTTCACCCGTGAGAACCGAGATACCGACGACTCCCAAGGATCAAGATCGCTTCAAGGAGACTAGAGATCTCACGGCCAAAAAGCTCTTGACCCCTTTGTTCGAGAAGCAGGCTCCAGGCTCGGCAGTCAAAGACTCTGCCGGCTCAAGGAAAAGCTCTGCTCGCAAGTCTGCCTCGAAAGAGCCAACTCCGAGCCTTGGTTTCCTCAGTCCTGCTGTTTTCGCTTCTCCACGTAGAAGCCCGGCTTCAGCTCGCAAGAGCCCTTCATCCGCGCAGAAGATTCCGTCGGCACAACAGACTCCTGCATCTGTGCAAAAGACTCCACTGTCTGCCCAGAAAATCCCTTCATCACCGCATAAGACCCCTGCATCTGCGCAAAAGACACCTTCGTCTGCGCGTAAGACACCCGTATCAGCAACAAAAAGCCCTCACTTCGCCCACAAGGTTACCGAGTCTGTTCAGCACACACCATTAGCTCAAACAAGCCCCATCTCGGTCAAGCAAAATGGCTCGGCTCAGAAGCCAGCCTCTGTACATAAAAGCTCACCATTAGTGGCACGTACCCCACCATCTGCCATGAAGAGCTCGGGTTCGAAGTCCTCGTCACGGAAGAGTCCTGTCTCGACTCGTCGAAGTGCAAGGATTAGCCTCGCAACTGTTCACCCTCAACGAGACGAGCACGCAGAAGAGGCCATTCTTACTCCTTCGAGACCAGCAGAAACGGAAGAGTCAGCAGAAACGGAAGAGTCAGCAGAAGAGATGCAGATTGATCAATCCACCAAGGAGGCGTCTCCTGTGCCCGAACAAGAAGTCCATGACGAACCGATGGGCGAAGTTAGCTACCCTGCCCTGCCTGTTCCACAACCCGAGCAGGAGCAGGCAAAAGAACAGGAACAACAACACGAGCACTCCACCGTAGATACATCGAAAACCACCGAGGCAACTACTACACCGCAAATTACGCAAACACCTGCTGCACCATCGCCAGTGCACCATCATCCTGCAATCTCCATGGCTGGATCCCCGATACGCAGCCCAGCTGCTGCCACACCCAAGCAAATCGACCTCGAGGAACTAAATCCAACATCACCCTCCCTCGAGAAGCAATTGCGCAGCTCGCCGGTCAAGTTCGCGGCCACACCCGAACAACAGAAGCAATACCACGAAGAGCCTCGCAGTACGTTTGCAGACTCAATCAAATTCTTGTCAACACCGAGCAAGGAGACCGGCACCAGCCCGTTGAAGCGTCTGCGAGCTTTGACTCCCAAGAAGTCTCCGGCGAAGAAGGCAATGACCCCAAGAAAGATTGCTACACCAAAGCTGTCTACACCGTTCATCGTTCAGAACAAGAATGCACCCGGGCTTCTCGATCTCGAAGCTGCCAAGAACATCTTTGCTGCTCCCAAGACTGGGCCTCCAGCAAAGAAGGTACAATTGAATGAGTTCCTTGACCTTGCGGGCATCAAATTCATGGATTTGACTGCATCCAAGCGTAGACACACTGTCGCTCCTACACCTAGTGAGCCACATGGAGCTGACAGAGAAGACCAGAACATTGACCTTGAAGGAGCTGTTGTGGCAGGTGCGTGCACAATGCCAATGCTTGACCTCTTCCAGCATGCCTGCCGTGAACTTAAGCGCTACATCTCCGAAGGCAAGTCTTTCCTCAAGACACTGGAAGCTGAGGTTTATGAGGAACCTCCACCATTCTTCCAGGCTTATATGGACGCTACGCCTGATCGCAAGGCTCAGCTGGATATCAACATGAGAGATGCCAAGACGAATGCGAGAATGAGAAGTAAGGAGATCTGGTACGACTGGCGCAGCAAGCTTCTGGACGGTCTTCTGGATGGTCTGAACAGGATCAAGACTGGCCTCGAAGCCGATGCCGAGATTTTGGGACGAAAGCAAGAGTCGCTTGATTCTGAACTGCCTGACCTCCTCCAACACTACGAAGATCTATTGAAAGAGGCCGAACAACTGGAGCAAGCCGCTGCTGCTACTTCCGAAGAAGAGAAGGAGGAGTTGCGCGCCTCTCGTGCTCGTCTTGTAGAAGTGGATGAGCAGATTGAAGAGCGCAAGCGCATGCTGGCTGACCTCCAGCGTGATATTGATGAGCAAGACACTCTCGCTGAAGCTTACGAAGAAGGCAAAGCCGAGAGTCTGGCTGCCATTCAAGAGGCCGAGCGTGTCAAGGAGTCATGTCGTGGTTTCACTGTGGAAGAAGTGCAATCACTCAAGGGTATGTCTATGAAACGAATTCAGGATCTTGAACCGTGCTAACAAAATCTCAGCATCAGTAGCTCAGCTTGAGAAGCAAACAGGCTGGGCAGTCGCTTCAGCCTCAGGCGCCAATCTCACCATGACCTACAAAAACACTCTTCAGCTCTATTTCAACACTACCTCTTTCAAGGTCAACGCATCATCGCCAGCAACAAACCCTATGAATTCGCCCATTTCCCTCACACATATTACTCCCGCTACATTGACCACCGAACAACGCTTCTTCCTTCAACTCATGCGTGCGCAACTTCAATGCCTGGATCAAAACACTATCTCATTGAAGCAATTGCTCGGGTTTGTACAGAGAGGATGGGACACGGCATCGCTCATAGCCGAGCAAGTCCGTCGTCTGACTCTCGAGCAGATGGTCAATGTCAGTATCCTTAGCGATGAGCGTCTTGCTATTGATATTTCGGTCCTGCTTCCTAAGGTTGAGACGAAGGTCAAGGTGGGCGTCCAATTGACAGCCACTCTATCCGACCCAGAAGCAGAGGACTTGGATATCAAGAACGAGATTGACGTTGATGCCAAAGTCGTGTATGGGGAACCTTACAACGAAAAGAACATGTCCGAATTCGTTGGCAAGCGGGTCAGAGGACAAGGCTTCGAGGGCTGGGATGAAACCATCAGAGAGTTGAGGATGAGGCTCGTTGCTACCGGACGCAAGGGTCGTTGATATTGATACCTTGCCGGGTTATCTATTGTTCATGTCTGTTTTTATCGCATATGGGAGGCTTAGCACAGGGAGTTCTTTTTGGATCGGGCTGTGTCTGGATGGGAGTTTTTTGGTGATTGACTGGATAGGATTGGACTTTGATGAAGAACATGACGACATATTTCAATTGCTCAGCCCTACTGTCTCCAGTGTCTTTGTTCCCACGGCCGTAACAATGCAAGAGGCTTGTCGTGTTGAAGCATTCCTTTGCGGAGAAACGAGGGTCCTGTTGTCAGTGGCGCAGCTGAACTCTGGGGTGATCACCGTTTCTTTGGTTCGAGGCAACCGGGGCAGCTGACCTGCATGCCTGTGCCTGACTTCCGAGACGACACTTCATCAACACCACTCTTGCCTTTTCTCAGTGAATTTCCCAACAAGCAAATTCAAAGCTCAAAGCATCAATAAACACAAGCAACAATCGAAGCTATCAAGCAACGACAATCATACAACAATGCCCACCCTACCTCGACCAGGCAAACAATCTCTCTTCGACATGGTAGAGCAGAATAAAGCGACAGCCGCACAAGCACATGCAGATAACGAAGCAATATCATCAACACAACAACACGATCAATACACCACTTCTCAAAAACAACTCGACCCAGAAACATCAAGTATATTCACCCAATCCACCATCGACACCGGAAATCCCATCCACCAATCCACTCCCTCATCATCACGTTTCGGGTTCTTGAGAAGGAATAAATCCTCTTCCAATCCTCAAGACCAAGCTGGTCTACTTACCAATTCTGCGGGTGGTGAAGGTGTCAAGGAAAAGGAAAAGAAGAAAAGCAGATTCGAAAATCCGTTCAAACCGCATGAGCAGACGGATGAGGATAGAGCTATTATGGAAAAACTTGCCAAGAGGTTGGGGAGTAAGGAGGAAGCTATTAGGCAGGGTGGTGCGCAGCCGGCTGGGTATAGGGGTGTGGGTGGGGGGTATGCGGCCGGTGGGCCTTGGACTGGTGGGATGTAGGGAGGGGTGTTGAGGGGGGTTGGATGCAGATGTTGGACATTTGGTTATGACTTTTTATGAATTCGTTTTTTTTGTCTAGTGTTTGTTGTGGGTTTCAAGTGGTTCGTGGTTGATGTTTGGTTTTACTCGTGTGTTAAGATATGTATGCAAACACTCGGGTTCCACTCCTCCGAAACGCCGAGGTGATCACTCACCGCCTTTACCCATACCCTTCTAACAGCCGGTTAAACATAGAACTGTGAACACAGACGACCGGTCAAGACATGCAGCAATCTCGACAGAGTCATGCAGACGGACCTGTGTTTCTCCTGCTTTATAGCTTGCAATCGGAGGAATGATGATTGGTGCTGCTGCACTGCATAAAAGTGCGGCTGGGATTGCCAAGCTGCATGCAGCATGCAAGCCACTGCGGAGACTTTGCTGCTTCCTTCCTTCCTTCCTTCCAACTTCATCTCGTAAGCTGCCGTCCTGTAATCCTTCGTGTCTGGCCGCCTGATTGCTATATGGTGACCACGAGGTGTTAAGATAGTTGAATGTTGGAGTGCCGGCCTCAACGGGGTTTGGCGCGATGGTTTTGGGATACTGCCGGCATGGGCTAGAGTCTGGACATCTGGCCGAGCACAACGCGCGGGATACTGATGAATTGTTAGATGAAAAGCGACAGACGAGCCACTCGCAGATGTTGTGTTGCCGCCCAACCCTTTATAATCAACCGAGCAGGCAAGCACATGCCTCTTCTAGTTTGGTCAGGCTGCTCGATTAAGACAGAATTCGGCGACCAAACACGAAGCCTCTAGCTTAAGCATCGACGTATCGATTGGTGGGAGATCATGAGATTTGCTATTGACCGAAGCAGATTTTCTGCCATCAAAACAAAACATGCTTACACGTGGAGGTTCATGAACAGGAGAAATGCTGTACAGCTTCATACGAGAAAGGAAGACATATCGCATTAATATCAGACGTCAAATCATCCGCTCCTTTCTACCGCTTCTGAGTCGATCACTTGAAGCTCTCGACCTCGCCACCACCTCTGATGACAGCGACTCGCATCGTCGCTAACAAGTTGGTGGCTGTAAGGCTATGCGAGTACACACCTCCATTGAATGTGGCTGTCGCATCCTTTCCGATCGCCGACTTGACGAAAAACTTTCCTCCAGGATGCTCATCCAGGAATTCCTCAACGTCATGCACCACACCCGCAATGATCACCAAAGACCTCCCTTCGTCTTTCGCCAACCTCAAAAATTCACTCCACTCAATGACTGGTAATGTCTCAATTGGTACACCCCAATCCAGCACCCCTGCCCTCTTGTCCAGCATCTTTCTCGCCTGCTGTACCCTTCTCTTTTCAATCTCTCCGTATTGGAAACTCTTCAGATCCCAGGCCAAACCTGCCGACTTCGATCCAGAAATCAACCACTTACATGGATCATACTGCCACCATTCAATCGCGTTCCTAAAGTCGTTAGGGAAGGTATGGTGGAAATTGTGATATCCTTCGCCGAAAGTGAAGAGGGCGGTAATCAGCGAATCGCAAGGAGTATGGCGATCGTCAAAGGGTTTGTCGCCAATGTAATGGGCGAGTGAGTTTACAAAAAAGGTTGCTTGGTGGGCGAGAAAGATGCGGAGGACGGAGGCGTAGATGAGACCGCCACGGATGTCATTCCAGCAGTAGTGGGCGATGCTGATGGGAAGCATATAGCCAAGGAGTAGCTGGAGTGGAAGAAGGTACTTGTGTTGCCACATTACAATTCTGTCCTTGCGATGAGGTCAGTGGGTTGTGCTTGTTGTCATCGAAGGGCTTACTTACTTGATCTAGGTCGTAAACGTTGACGCGGCCGATCATTTTCTGATCTTGCTTAAAGACGAGCCAACCCATATGAGCATGCCAGAATCCTAGATGAGCGGCATATGGATCTTTGCTCGTGTCTGTGAAGCGATGATGGGCACGGTGCTTCGTTGCCCACCATCTGATCGAGTGTTGGAATGCTGCAGCACCCCCGAGTGCGAATGTCAGGCGGAGAGGCCATGATGCGGAGTAAGAAGTGTGAGACCACAGTCTGTGATATCCAGCCGTGACACTGATTCCTGTAAAGGAGTAGAAGAACACCGATAACAGGAAGGTGTTGAGTCGTAGAGGTGTGTACAAAGCTTGGTATGCTGCCCACACTGGCAACGCAATGAGGAAGATGACATTGATCCAGTCGATCCTCTTTGGCCAGTACAGTATCTCCGAGATCTTGTTTTTGAGAAGCTGAGTCTCCGTCGGCATGTTCTTTGAGAGCTCCATGGTGAGTGTTTGACAAACCGCAATCCAGGAACGAAATTTGCTTGGATTTATCAATCGTCCGGTCGAGTAATCGCGACCGGCCAAGCATGACACCAACACTCTTACATCTTCATGTCGTATCCGGAGGAATTGAATCCATCTTGACCGGTCAAGAGGCGAGCCTTTTCTCCACTCACTCATGCATCTTCGGTAGTCTGCCGTCAGCATATCCATCGCTTGGAATGTTCGGCGAACAAGAAAAATCCAACCCGCTCTCCTCGTGGATGCATTGCAACACTCTGATATGCTTGGGCGATGTGTTGTCGTTGCATGCGATCTTCGCTAGAGCACTATATCTAGTCAATGGTAGTCTGAAATGTGGGGTCCTCCTTGCATGAATAAAGCAGGCAAGCAAGAAAGATCCAGCCGCAATCTATTCCGGAAGGGAAGATAATCTCGACCCTGGATCTAGCCGTCTGCTTGGACCAGTGAGATGGTTGGCGGGGTTGGCCTATCTTCAGGCCTCCCGTGGCGGAGGAATGTTGCACAGGCTTCTCGTAGGACTTGAGTCCGAAGGTAACCACCCCAATGCTATAATTAATACCGCACATGCAGGTCAGAAAGGCCGTGCTGGATGATTGCGCAAGGCCGGAGAATTATCGACCAATGATCAACTGCCGTGGCTTCATGGGTTATTGTACCATTTCAATCACCTTCTTCCTCTGCTAGGAACCGATCATCTTGTCCATAAAACTACCTTCTCTGTCTGGCAAACACCTGCCTTCCCAAATCTATCCTGCCTTCCATCATCGAACATTCTTCATCACTCGTCATGTCAGACCAAACACCTTGCGTCCTAGTCACAGGCTTCACCGGCTTGCTAGGCAAAGTCGTCGTGCAAGAACTCTGCAGACGACAACTCCAAAATCTCCTACCCGACCACAAAATCCTCCTTCTCATCCGTCCCTCCAAAGATAGATCCGCTGCAGAACGCTTCACTCGCACGACCAAAGCGATCTGTTTCTCCAAACTCGAGGATACATGGCAGGATCTTGTCCAAGTCATCGAGGGCGATTTGTGCACTCCTGATTTGGGACTACAGCGGGATATTTATGCAGACTTGGCTCGGAGAGTCACGCATATCATCCATTGCGCCGCTTCCATTGATTTCGATCTGCCCTTGCAAGAGGCCTCAAGGTCGAATGTGGATACTTCGATGAACATCCTCGAGTTGGCGAGGAAATGTCCGAATCTGAGGCAATTGGTCGATACGTCCACGGCATATGTTTCCACTTGTCAGGAAGGAACGATTGCTGAGGCATTGGCGCCAATGCCTCTGAATATGTCCCCATCGCAATTGCATTATTCAATCCAGAAGGGGTTGATTGATGAAGCTGAGTTGTTGGCGTCTTCTGGGCATGCGAATACGTATACAGTCACCAAATGTCTGTCTGAGCACTTGCTGTTTGAGGAGTACGGAAACGTCCCAGTCACCATCGTTCGGCCCAGCATCATCAGCGCAGCCCAGGAATATCCCTTCCCGGGCTATATTGACTCGTACGCCGCAATGGGCGGCTTCGTCTCTCTCTTCGGTTCTGGCTTCCTTCATGTCATCGAAGGCGACCCGACCGCAAGTTTCGACGTCGTCCCAGTCGATTTTGTCGCCAGTCGTATAATCGAAGAGTCGCAATTAGCAGTATACTCCGAAGATCGGCAAACCTCCACTACCAAGGGCTCTTTCAAAATCGTCCATTGTGTTGCTGGACTCAAAGACAGCATCTCCACCCCCGACTTCCGCAGGATAGGTCTCGACTACTTCGCCAACGTCAAGTCCATCCGTAAACCCTTCTGGGCCTACACGGGTCCTAGAGATTGGCGCTACTATTGGTACAAATGGACATCTCAAACCATTCCCTTGCAACTGGCAACCTGGTTCTTTGCAGCCATCCAAAACAAGGCAATGTCAAAACAAATGACAATCATCAAGCGGGGTATCGAAAAGGTGGATGCGACATTTCCGTATTTCTGTTTGCACACGTTCGATTTTGCGACAGAGAGGAGAATTGACGAGGGGTTTGCGTCTACTGAGTATATCCAGGTGATGATACAAGGTGTGCATAGGCATCTTTTGCGGAGGGAGTTGTATGTTTGAGTAGTATTAGGTGATATATTATTCTATAAACGTCTTACTAGATCAGCTTGATCAAACATGTGCCAGAGTGATTCCGGAGAATGATCTCTCTTCTGAATCAACGACTCTCTTCTTGTTCTGGCCATCCATGTCGAATCTGTACACGAAGCCACCCATGTCTGTTGCGTAAATGTGCTGGTTTCTTTTGTCAAGCTTGAGGCCGATGGCTTCATGCATGTTGCGGGCCAGGATGTCGTACTTTGGGTTGTCGCTTGCATCTTCAGCGTGACTGAGATTCTCAACGCTGATGCTGTTGATTGTGTTACCGAAAGGCGGGTCGCCACGGTCGGTCCAGTATAGCTTGCCCGCTTCCATGTCAATCTCGAGATCGATCGGTTCTGGCAGGCCATTCAGGATAGTCTCGATATCGGATCTGGATGATGCGTTCTGGCCAGAGGGCATGTCGATCTTTGCTCTGTAGATTCTACCCTTGCCGCCCTTGCTGGTACCCTTCTGTGTCCAGTAAAAGTAGCCTCTTTGGGTGTCGACAGAGATACCAACACACCATCTCATGTTGTCTTGAGATTCTTCCTTGACGTTCCAGTCACCTCTTTGGACCAGCGTCTCCTGCTCGCTACCGTCCAGGTTGCATCTCATGACTCGCAGACCTTCACGATCGCAGAAGTAGAGTTTGTTGTTCTCCTGATCCACGATGAGTTGCTTGGGAGTGTGCACATCACCCTGCTTGACAATCTCCTTGATGTCTGAACCATCGAGCTTACAGGATTGGATGCTTCCGTCATTCTCAGATGGGATGCCCATGTTTGTCCAGTAGATGCGGTTGTCCTTGACCGAGATGTCAAGGCCGTCGGGCAAGGTCAAGCCAGAAACCAGGGTCTTCGCTTCTGTTCCCGATGCTGATTGTGCGACGATCTTTCCGGCATGCATAGGGTCCTTTGTAGCATTCATGCCCAGGTCGAGGTAGTACAATGTTGGCGAGTGCAAGTTGTCGTGATGACTTGACTCCTCCTCGCTCGATTTGGTAGTGTAGCCGGCGGGGTATAGACCACCTTTTCCGCTCTTGCCACCTAGCTTTCCATTGTCGATGAAGTTCTTCTGCAAGTAGTCGACAGTATCCTTGGTCGGCAGCCCACGCTCCTTAACGTAATGTTCTTCAATGAAAACGACTGTGTCGAGACCAACTGCATCCATCATGGCGCAGGGACCAGCCTTGCCTCCAGAGAACATCTCGACCCAGACGCGGTCCAGTTCCTCAGGTGTGCTAACACCCTCACTGAGGACGGTAAGACATTCACGCTTGATGGCGGCCCAGATGCGGTTGAAGACGAATCCCGTGCTTTCCCTTCTGGCGACAATGGGGCTCATACCACACTCCTTCAGTCTCTCGACGTAAAAGGGGAAGACTTTCTCATCGGTGAAGCCATCAGTCATGAGTTCAACGATTCTGTTGTCCGGCGGCATCATGTAGTGGGTGTTCAGGACTCGTCGCTTTGTCTCGTCGTCGACCTTTTCCAGCATCTCTCCACTCTTGTAACTGCTCGAGTTGCTAGCCAAGAGGCAGTCCTTCTTTGTCATTTTTGCGAGGTCGGCGAAGGTGTCGATCTTGAGCTGCAACTTCTCAGGGACAGCTTCAATGACGGTCCAGGCATCTTTGACGGCGGGTTCCAGGTCTTCGAAAGCTATGGCTTTACCAGGTGTCGAGCATGAGATTGTTTTTGCGTACGAGGCGACGTTCTGTTCGACGTAGTGAATGGCAGCATTGCGCTGTTCGGGAGACGGGTCTCGCACATGGACCGTCCAACCGGCAGCAGCCCATGTGCATGCAATTCGTCGACCTAGAACACCGCCGCCAAGTACAGCGACAGGGCGGCCTTTGATAGCTTCGATTGAAAGCTCTGCCATCTTGAGGGAGATAATTAATACTATCGATAGGTAAGGTCGAGGGATGTCCAAGAAACACACTCGAATATAATGATACAATGGTCAAAGCCTACCTCATAGCGACAAGCCTCTGTATATATAGCAGGAGCGATGACGCGCCTGCAACCGTTGTGTCAGGACCCTTGAGGTTTATCCTTGTGATGACCCGAGGCGATTCGATATCTGTCGCCGACGCTTGCATTCGTCACCCTTCGGCGTACGGCTTCTCTGGGATTGCAATTTGGAACAACATGTTGCAAGCTTCGATATTCTGGCCTCAACAATTCTTGAATGTATAGCCGAGGTTATCTCGAGCATGTGAAGATGAGATCTGTAGAGGAAAGGGACCGTTGGAGGTCGGAGTTCGTGCGCACGGATGTCCTCGGGCCAAGCGGCACCGACGTCATTACCTTGCGAGAGCTCTCTCCTGAACGCAAACACATGCAACTTACGAATCAAACTTTACCGCACCGAGTGCGACAACATGGCTCTTGAAAGACCCCGCGACTGTAGGATGTAACAAGCGCCGGATGAGCATCTCCGTATCTGGTCGTAATCGACAACAACACGAAGCTCTCACTGTGAGCGACCGTGACAGTCCTCGAAGCATTACCATGCGTGTTCGGTTTGCTATTTCTATGGCAGCAAGCATGAAGGCATCTGTCTGGTTCAGTGTTTATTCATTCAGAACAAGTTTCTAGTATCTACATCATATATCCTCTATGCCGCCAGCAATTTCACGGCCACCTGGGTATTATTGACCTATATCAAAAGCAGAATACTTGGTCGGTCAATCTGGAGACCGCACCGGGCTTCTCAAATCCAAGCTCAGAAAGCCCGTCTTTCATGCTGTTGATCAATGGCGGAGGCCCACAAAGCAGGATCTTGCTCTTGCCCTTGGGCCCTGGCAACTCGTTCTGGCACATCTCCTTGTCGATGTAACCTTTCGGACCCTTCCACTCATCGCTAGGCTTGCTCAAAACGTAGACGACTTTGAAGTTCTCTGGGTACTTTGCAGCAAACTTGTCAAGCTCGTCGCGCAGCAGAATGTCCTCCTCTGACACACTTCCGTAGAGAAGAGTGACCTTTGTCTTGTCTCGTGGGTTCTCGCAGATGGCACGGATGATTTGATACATTGGTGTGATACCGGTACCACCAGCAACCATACCAATCTCATCCGCAAGACCACGACCGTACTTCATGGCACCTTTTGGGCCTCGGAACTCGACCTCATCACCAACACTCAGATCCTCGAGATAACCGCCCGTGAGCTGGCCATCTGGGTAGCACTTTATGACAAGTCTGAGCTCTCCGGCATCCGAGTTGTTCGAGACAGGAGTATATGAACGTGAAACACTCTTTCCGTCCACATTGCCACGGATGCTTAGATGTTGACCAATGGGAAGACCGAGAATGCTGTCCGTCTTGGGAAGTTTGAAGACGAATCGGTAGGTGTTCTTCGACAATTTGTCCTTCTTGACCAAAGGCAGAGTCTGGTACTCCTGAGGCTTGAGGAAACCAGTAGCTTGAGTGATGGGCTTTGCAACCGTCTTCGGTTTGTAGTGTGCTGGCCAAGAGGCTAAGGTATGCTGTTGTTGGAAGTGGCGACTGATCCAGAGCAGCACTGCAGCTGAAGCCGAGAAACTCGCAACAGAGGCAATCAACATGCCCTTCCAGAATCCACCGTGCTGATGATGCAGCCATCCGACCATCGGCGACCGGGCGATCAGCTCGTATAGAAGGAATATACCTCCACCTCCGATGGCTCCCTCAAGAAGACGACGAACGAGCTTTTCAGAGGATGATCGAGAGTTTCCCTTGTTGTTTTGTGCTGCCCTCACCAAGAGTGGTAGCTCCTTGGGCTTCGCTTCGACACTTTCTTCCTCTGCGCCTTCGAGTTTACCGATCAGGTATTGTCCCATGGTTTCACGGGCATCAGCCGAGTGGCCAACGTCCTCGAAAGTGGCGGTTGCATCCTGCCCGGCGACCTCATACAAGGATGGAGCGCCTCCTGGATGGTCCTCGGTATACTTTGTCACGTCGTATACTGCATCGAGAGTCAGCATGGAACCTCAACCGAAGAGTGTAGGGATTCGCACCCTTGCCATGGACAATGATCCAGATGTCATCCTTCTTGTTGTGCTTTGCGACTTCTTCAGCCGTGATTTCCTTGGTTGTTTCCGACATCGTTGATCAAGATGAGAGCTTTGACGGTGACGAGGTGTTGTATCTGGACAAGGTACGTGGGCGTTCCAGAATATTTACAACATCAACTAAAGATAATACACTTTGATGATGCCGAAGCAACCGACTGACCTCATCGCGTCGGAGTAGGTTCCTTCGGTGAAGCTCGCCTTCATTGACAAATTGGAATATTGAGTTTGCCACAAGCGACACTGAAGACATGTTGAATGCCTCAAAACCGCTTGCGATTACCAAAGAACGAGTGTTTATTGCTTAGCATGGCTTGCGACGCCTTGTTTCGTGCTTGTTGTTGAACAATATTCAGGCACGGTGAGGTCGCCCCGTCAGGGACCTCGGCACCGTTGGAGTTGTTCGCGAGTTAGAGTTTCGCAACTTTTCCGACAACGGGTTTCTCAGATCGTTGACCATTTTTTGTCCACTCATATCGAGCAGATTTGTTGTATTCTGGGGCGATGCAAGTATCCCCAGCATCTGTTCAATGCGGATATTGCGGGTTGCTGTGGGTTTGCTGCGATGGTAGACCGACCGAGGCATCGGATCCTTCGGGCAGACAACATTGGAAGCCGCGGCCAGTTCAACACGTAGCTTCGCGATAACATCGTTGCGTTGTTGTTCATTCCAAATTTGTGAGGGATGACGTCGCAAGAGGAGTTGCTCCTTCCTCATGGTTTGACTTGACCAATCTTCGCTAAAGAACGCCCATTCGGGGTTGCTTGAAGATTGATATAAGGTATCGGAGCAAGCCACTCGTTTTTGGTACTAACAATTCTTTACTACCATTCGCCATGACTATCAAATCTTTCTTCTTACTTGGAGAGGATCCTTCCACAGCACAAGAGATCGAAGTCGACTTTACCCACGACATTGATACTCTCAAGGAGGATGTTGGACAGTATTTCGGAGTAGCTGTTCCTGCTGGTAATTACAGCATCGTCTTCAAGTAACGTGCATTAGACTAACAAATACAGGTATTGCATTCCAGTCAGGAGAGACACAATTAGAAGACCTCGCCGACGTTGAAGAAGCCAAGTCACCCATCGCCCTCACAGTAGATGGCCATGCTGTCAGAGAAGTACCCGGTCCAAAAGGACTGCCCATCGCTGGATCGTACTTTGAAGTCTACCCCGACCATCTCGGTAATCATCAAAGATTGTTCGAACAATATGGCTCCATTTTCCAGACCACAGATATGGGAAGAACAACATATTACACAAATTCGCCTGAAATTGCATCCATCTGCTTTGCGGAAGGAGATTACTGGGCCAAGATCATCAACAAAGATCACCCTCTCTACCAAATCAAGGAGCCCATGGCCGGTGTCTTTCTGTCAGACTCCAACACTGAGGCTTGGAGTGTAGTGCACAAGTATCTGGCACCTGCATTATCGCCCAAGGCAGTGCGTCACTACACACCACAAATGCAAGAGACTGCAGAACTTTCCTTCAAGGTGTTCGACGAGCTTGATGAAAAGGAGGAAGCATGGAATGTCTACCAATACATGTTCAAGATGGGCTCGACTGCTATCGGCAAGTTGGCATTGGGTATTGATCTTCACCATTTCGACAGCGTTGATGCTCCCCTCCACGAGTTGGTCGTCAAGGTCGGTGTCAACCTGGAGTTGAACAAGAAGATCTCAACACGAGGAGACTGGTACAGCCATCTACCATTCGGTGAGCCTAAGCAGCTCAAGGATACTAAGAACAGACTCGGACAACTCATCGGCGAGGCCATGGAGAACGCAAAGAAGGACGGCGCAGAAGACCTACCCATCGCCGAAGCTGCACTCAAAGCCGATTGCATCGCCGATTACCTAGCCCGAGCCATCGACCCAGATGGCAACAAAATGCCCGAAAAATACAGGACCCCCGCCACTCTCGTCGCTGTCGGTGCCGGTTTTGTCACCACAGCTTCATTGCTCTCATGGCTTGTCTTTGGCCTAGTCCAATACCCCGGAAACCAAGAGCGACTTCTCCAAGAACTCGTCGACTACGGCGTCCACGATAGAACAACCTGGACACCCGATCTCGCCAATGCTCTTCCCTTCCTAGACAATTACATCAAGGAAACACAACGTTTGCATAACCCGTCTTATCAACCCGGCCGCACAGCACTCAGCGATACCATCCTCCCCGGTGGCTACAAAGTACCCAAAGATTCAGTGATGATCGTCGCAATCCACCATATCCACAACAACCCCTCAGTCTGGGATGACCCCCATAAATTCAACCCCGACCGCTGGTCCTCGGATGCAGCAAAAAACAGACCCAAGGGCTCTTATGTACCCTTTGCAGCGGGTCCTAGAATGTGCATCGGTTTCAACTTTGCTCTCCAGGAAGTCAGAGTGGTGTTGAGTGAATTGATCTACCGCTATGAGTTTACGAAAGCGTCAGAAGAGGAGGTGGAATATGATCCTAGTTTCCAACTGATCAGGCCGATGAATTTGTTCGTTAGGGCGAAGAGAAGAACTACTTGGCCGGAGAAGAAGGAGGATAAGAAGGTGGAAGCTTGATCCTGCCAGCCATGAGAAGATCAAAGAATACATCAATGTTACAGTTCTGTAGAATGGGTTCGTTCATGTAGACGTAAACGTAATAGTGTGAAATGCTTACAAAGCGCACTTCACCCAGCGTCTCTCTGTCAGAGCTTTTTCACTCACCAAGGTCATTGAGGGGATCTCTAGTACATCAGACTAGCCCACTCAGCCACAACACAGCTCTGAGACAACAAGTAGCAATGACCGCGGGTATAACTACCCACGGTTTTCCTTTTTACCAACTCTCGGATTTCTCACCGACGATCTTTCCAAGATCCGAGATCATCGTTATCAACAACAACGTCAACATCGATATCAAAGATCCCCATAAGATCAGATATCAGACTAGTACAGTGCAACTGCTCAGCCACAATACTAGTGTCTTGTAAAAACCAAGTCCCGCTTACTCAATCCTCCCTATCCCAACTTCCAACTTTCAGGGTCGCTCTCAGCCTTGGTACATGCACATGTTGCAGGTAGTTTCTCCAAACTCAGCGAGTCAGAAGACTTTTTTGTGCCACAGGAAAGTCTATTATACTCGCCTTTTTCTGTGACGGATGGAAAAAGGTCCCCGAAGACCCCGAACATTCCAATAAACTATAGCAAAGTTTTCCCTAAAAAGCATGGTATAAACTTCATAATGATCTTCTTCGGCTCCATTGATATGGGAAAGCGAGTATGACAAGGGATGTATAGGCTGTTAGAAACCGCCGGTTTGGATGGATAGAAATACTACTCAAGCAAAGAAAGTTGGAAGGTCTGACCTTGCCGGTTCTAAAGGAAATCAGGGCAAGAACAGCCGAAAGAGATCTTCGTGGACCCTTGAAGTTCCTGGCCACGGGATTACGGCATTGTAGGTTTGGAAGACAAGCTTTGTAGACAACATAACCCACGTGTCTGTTTCGACACTCAAGGGGTCCAAATACGCGTTCGGGGTCGGGTTTACGCAATTGGTTGTGGTGTTGATGTATGATGGGTCTTTGTTCATCGGCTTGATTTTCGGAGAGGACATGACTTGTATTCATATATGACATCGTGATGTGGTGATTTGGTGATATGTAATCTGCCATTTTGAATGACGGTGAAAGGTTTGACAAACTCTGACCAAGAGTTTGCCGAGTTTCATGGTTTCGAGTCTGATGATCTTCAACATTTCGAAGATCAAAACTTTCCTGATCCTGAAACACTCAGAAAAGATCGGCTCCTCGGCTATAGAACTCGATCTTGACATTTCAGGAAGCCCCATATTTCTGTTCTTGTCTCCCCTTGGACACCCGTGTCTAGACCTTCTTTACGAAAGGAGAAAGCCAAGGAGTTTTGTTTGAGTTGGTTGGTCTTAGCATTTCATGCAGCATCCAAAGATCTTGTTGAGAAGAGTCTTACGCACGAGAGACATCATATTCCTCGGATCAGTGCTCCGGAAGAAGGCACGTTGATCCGAACATGGCAAGTCAACACGGTATGTGAGTATGTGCTGTGATTCATTCAGGGTGGTAAGTCGTCTAGGTGTTTTGATTCTGTGACCAGCCACTCCAGCGTGGTACCCTCAAACAACTCATTCGCATAACATGATGATCTCTGGTCCATCGCCTGTAGAAAGGAGCACCGCAGCGTGGGCAAAAGCAGACAGCACTCTGACCTGCACGTTCGCGTTGGTGTCGTCGAAGATTACTGATTGAAGAGAAAGTTCTGCCGTTGCATCCATGGTCGTAACATCGTATTATGTGCCTGTTTCTCGAAGAGGATCCTGCTGGAGGAGATGAAGACTGTCCGGGTGTGTATGATAAGTCTGTCCTTGGAGTCGTGATGGCATCTGAAACTGTTCTTGAGAGGGTATCAGGAAATGAGATCTGGGTGGGACCGTCTTGAGAAAAAGATTGCGTCGAAAATCCTGGGTCGCTATGGTGGCTTGGTCGTCGAGAATACATGCCGGTCGTCATAGGAGTCGCAACCTCCCACATCCAGGGGTCGAGATTCGGCTCAGTCAATTGGAAATTTTCAGCAATGGGCGTTTGAGGAGCTGTGGCCGATGAGGTGTGCTGTGGAGGGGAGATAATGGCGTTCCCGGTGTACTGATAATTTGTTTGTCCTTGATCAAGGGTGTCCCACGTTTGGGGTTGAGGGGCTGGTGGTGTGACCAGGTAGCTGGCGCCTCTCGGATGACTAGCTGATATGCTCCAGTTGCTGATATCTAGACCATCTGACTGGGTAAGAGGCAAGCCAGCGAAGTCGACATAGGGTATCGGGTAGTACCACGACGAATCCATTCCCGGTGCAAGAGGTTGCACAAGATAGCGATTCGCTCTGGTCAAGTCTTGCTCGCTTGGATCCATTGTACATGACCAAAAAAGCTGGAAAGGCGCTCAAGTATCGTTGTGACCAAAAAGTCGATGCATGAATTCCCAGCGCTTTCACTGATATGGCGTTGAAGTTGTCTTGTTTACAGATCCGAGTGCGGCTTCCGGGCGTACGGGTGGAAAGTAAAATCGACGTGGGCACGACTTTCTCTTGTTGTCCCTGATCGACGTCTGTATTGTGCTAGCCACCTGCCATGTGGAAGCGAGGTTGGAAGAGGCTTGTGCTGTGGTTCTTCTTAGGCAAGTGGCAGAAGATCCTTTCTTGTTGTGCCCGGGTCTTGGAAAGCCGAAATAGATTAATCGAGAACGATTGGTGGACACTCAACATTGGCATGCCTTCATCTATTCCCTCGTGTCCGCCGCATGAACTCAATAGTGACATGCATCCATGCGGTGTTTGGTTCCGGCCGAGTGCTGCGTTCGAGTTCAGTTCGAGTCAATTGATCCTTTGCCTCGGAGGACGTTCCAAGCCAATCATTGTCAATTCCCTCTTGACAACGCTCGAGGAGGTGGAAGAGTGGCGCATGTATCCCTGCATCTGCAGGTCGCTCCTAGGCATGTGCTGAAGTTTGTCATCTGAGGCTGTAATAGCGCACAGCCCTTTCCGGGTCTAAGTCGTGTCCCGGAGAAGCGTGCTTGATGGATGACTTTGCTGATCCTCAAAGTATTGTGTAACTCGATGAACAAACATGATCATATCGAAGATCCGATTGCGGCAGCGTGAAGACGACATGATCTAGCACATGGCTAGGGAGGCTGGAAGGACCACAGGCAGTGAGCGATCAATAAAGGAGGGTATAAGATCAGCCAAGGTCATGTTCGTTTTTTCCTGCTGCTGCGTCTGTGTACGGGAATTGATCAGCGGTAAAATGCGCTCAACTTTTCCCTGCAGGGGGAGTCAAGAGGATTCGGCAACTCTTCACGGGCATATTTGGACTGACACGGTCAACGAACACGAAGATCCGGTGGAGACACGTCCGTCTGTCGGTGGAGTACTCGCAAGTGTAGACGATGCTGTCGCGAAGAAGAACAACGTTGTCAACAGAAGTTGAGATTGCAGGTGGGGCATGAACGCTCCTGCCAATACAGACAAGACCCAAGATTCAGCATGTTGATGCAGTTGAATGTCTACCTGATGCCAACGAAAAGCTGATTTTGGAGGTGGGGCGCATCGCTCCTGCCACCAGCGTTAGTTCGTGGGCCGTTGCAAGACACATGTCCTGTCAAAACTCTAAACCACAACGGCGTTGCATCGCGTGTAATGCTGGACGACTGCCGACCGCCTTTTTATAAAATTGCCGAGCTGAAGGACATCAAAGCCTTGATCGGACTCTCAAGGTCTGTACCGGCACCAGTTGACTTGTTGTTTGGTTTGACATCGCCTGGCCGTTGAAACCAGAGTTCGACCCGTCAGAACCGTCAGCCTTGTACCTTGGTCACTGATTCGGATCGTGTTGTTTCTCGCTTCGACTACCCCAGCCTTGACTCGTCAAGAACACTGGCTCTGAACCAAGACAGCAAAGTGTTCGAGCTTCACCGGTATGCTGATTGTTCTTCATAGCACAATGATTGACACCGGGCACATTTCGGAGCCGAGGCCCGTGAGCGGGTCCCGCTGATGATTGTATCATACCTTGTCGACAGACTGTATTCAAGATGTATCTGAGAAACAGACCACAAGACGTTGATCAACTTCTCTGAGTAGTTTCCTTCATATCAGTTGCCGAGATCTGCGGCTGAATCTACACTGTCAGGATTAAGATGCGTCCACCTTCTTAGGAGGTCTTCCACGGTCACAAGGCCACTGGTGTTTGTGGCTGTGTCATTATCAAGTTCCGGGTCGATTATAGTCCGAGGGGGAGAAGGACGAGGCCGAAGGTGTGATTCGTCTCTTCCAGATCTCTTTGCGAATGTCGCATCAACCTTACGACGAAGAGCGTTTCGATCCACGTTCTGCGAAGCAGACTGACGCTCACGGCCGTAGGAGGAGTCAACGGATGGTGCTGGCCGCGTGTTAGATTGATCGGTCATCGGTGTCGGTGGACCATATGCTATCGCAGGCATGATGTTAATATAGGGCTGAGATCCCAGGGTAAGAAATGACTCACGACGTCCGTATTGATCGTATCGTGGCATGGGGGCTGGAAGAGTCGAAGCATACATGAAAGGTTCACCAGAGGCAGTGCTCAGAAGAGCACCAGAGTGGGGAGAGAAGTTATACCTGGGGTTCTCGAAAGGGGATCCTCTGGGCAACATGTGGAGTGACACATCCTCTAGGGAGAGGGTAGATACTAGACGCCATCAAGCTGTGGCGAATTCGTGCTAGCGCGATCAATGCCATGACAATCAGATCCAGTATCACAGCTCGTGCGTATGTATGTGAATCTTCGTACTTTCCTAGAAGCAGATCAGGAATGAACATGGAGATGGTGCTTGTAAGAATAAGCTTACATCTTCGGCCGGTTCTTGTTCCCACCTCGTCGAGGTATTCTGAAGATTTGTCGGTACTGACATGTCCGAAAGGCCCACTGAGTTTTGCATCTGCATCCCGGCTGGAACCAGAACTTGATCAGCCAGGACCGTCAACCTTGCACCTTCGCCATTGACATAGACTGTAGCTGCGTGTCCTTACAGCTGTTCTGCTTTCGGCTCAACGAAGCGTGTCTGTATGCACGCTTAGGTTCGTCCACCTCTTCAATAAATCCTCCACAGTTGGCTTGCTGTGACTCCCGTAGTCATCAGCCAGGTCGAATGCTAGCATGTCGTTCTCTGGCGGTATGCAGAATGACGATGACGAGGATGTCTGAGCTTTGCTATACCTATCATCATGGTCGATAAGTTCATTGGAAGCACTTGCATCTTGCAAGTGGGTCGGTCTGACCCTCATGGAAAGAGACGTTTGCGATGGTACCTCAAGTGCGTTTGTACGAGTCCTGTTAATTGGCATGTAGATTCGCTCAATCTCGCCAGGAACCGTAGGAAACATGTGAGCTTCGCCATGCGCTGGAGTGCCCATGTAGTCTGCGATTGTGGTCATAAATTTGGGCATCTTGCGGCGACCCGTTTGCTTATTTGCTACCGTACTGCCACCAGAGTATGAGTGAACGGGCACGGGCGCATTTGCAATAGACGAGATCCGAAGGGCAGACTGTTGAACATCCGCCAGCTGATGGTTTGATGCAGATGTGTCGGTTTCTGCTCGCACCTCAGACTTCGAAGATCTGTGGGTGAACCTCCGAAACACTGTTTGCAGTTTTCCTGGCGGCTTCTCAGACGCCTCGCAATCCAGGGAGAACTTGATAAGCCGGTCGTGAATCCCATACCCGGCGTTCGAGCCAGCCACCGAAGCATTGGTTTCGGCGACATCTTCCCGTGTAGTTGTGCGATGAGCACCAGATCCAAAGATCCTCTGCTCAAAACAAATGCGGGTCTCACGGACACTCTTATCAATCGATCTGGCCATTGCCGCTCTGGAAATTGCGCCATGCTCGGGGTTCGCCATTGGTACTCCGGTGGTGGGAGTGAACATCTTATCTAATGTCATCTCTAATCTTGATTGGAGCGTCCTGAGTTGCCTCAGACAAGCAGTGTAATCATCGTGGAGAGTGATCATGACCTCTTCGGTTTTCGAATCTTCCTGACTTGGAGGAACAATATTCTGGCCGGCCGGAGGACTTTTGTTCGCATCTTGCGCAGGTATGGTAGTAATCGAGGTGGGTTGCTGGGCGATGATGCGACTGTGGTTCCCAGGATTGCGGTCACCATGCCCTGGAGTTGAGGGTGAGACACATTGAGTGGCGGTTTCAAAACTTGAGGGTATATCTTTCACAGCGATGTTGACCATAAATTCGGACTCAGTTGGTATGGACCGCACTCGCAGTTTATTCGACGGTAATGCAGCCGGCGTATGCGCATGATCCTCCAACTTTTCGACCCTAGCTTCTCGTGAAGCTTTCTCCTCGAGGAGCTCCTGGATTCGAAACCGTTGTCGGTCGAGTTCATCTTGTTTAATTTGACTATACACTGTTAATAGCTGATACTACCTTCAGGCCGTAGATATTCACCCCTCAGACATGGCGGCCAAGATGATGACATTTATCAAAATTTGCAATGTCGTTTTGACCTTTTCGAGATTGCCCCTCAACAGTTCCAGTTTCGGCTCAATGAGAGGCCAACGGATAAGATCTCTTGTCCGAATGCTTTTTGCATCAGATCGCGGTAGTATTTTCTGGATTCCGAAGAAGATCGTCTCGCATTGCTTCACATGCTCTTGGACAAGTTTCTGCGAGTCATCATTCATCATCGCCCGGTTGGCATCATTCCGAACCGTCGTTTCGAGGGTTTTGAAGACTTGGACGGCGAGATTGATGTCCTCACGAATGGCTTGAGCGCGATCTTTCGAGTCGACAGCCGAGCCGGCATATTTGTTGAGCGTATCGGCAAGTTGAAGTCCTAAGCTGGCGAGTCCGGCCACTGAGACAGCAATAGTGAATGGGTCGGCCATCAGAGCATCGCGAGAATCAAATGGATGAAGAGATTTTGGAATTGGGAGATGATGGATGGGTGGCCTTAATGCTTACGCGCCGAGGCTGAGCTTCGAGGCTGTGGGGTGTGCTGCATGCTGCAGTATGCAAGCCACCAGAGCATCGGGCAGCGACAGACCAGTCTTACGACTGCGCAAAAGCGTTCCAAAGATGCCTCGAAACTTCTTACTGTCCACGTAATCAAGCTGGAATTGGTGTCGAGGATGCAAAATCAATCTTTCAAGAGACGACTTCGATGGTATTTCTTGGCAGCTACCTATGCACGTCAATGCGAAGAGAACGCACCCTGATGCAAGAGATGAACATGGAGATCAAAAGGTCGCTCTTCCGGTCAATGCTATCCGGTTGAATCTGTCGCAGCGACGGGACTCCAACTCGACTCACCAACCACGAACAGCCTTGAGCTTTCTCCACCAATCCCTAAGCATCCAAGCATCAAACTCGGTAACCTCAAACGCACTTCCAGCCATCATGACAAAACCAGTCTGCCCCTCAGGAACCCAATCGTAGAAATCTGCAACATACACAACACATCAGTAAACAATCTCCCACTCGCAAAGTGGAGAGGGAAAAAAAAAAGAAAAACCACCTACCGAGAAGACCAAATCCATGACCCATCTCATGGAGCAAGATGTGAACGTTTTCGTTGTCCACGGTGTCGAAGAAGTAGTCTGGGGGAAGTTCTTCACCCCAGTTGTAGCCGTAGCCACCCATTTGACCGAGCAAGCTATCGTCGAGCCAGAGACTGATGTCGTATCTGCTGTCCTCGCCACCAGGGCATTGACTGATATCATCACCAACACCCAGATGCCCGCCACGGTAACATCTAGTATCGCATTCAGGCACACCGTCTGCATCGGCTGTGGTGTAAATATCCAAACCAGCGGTGTCACCTTGAAGTAGGCTTTTATCCTTGACAGCATAGCCGACGACATTGACGTCGAGAGAAGTTAGAGGGAACCCCTCAAAGCCGACGAGCACGTCGAACCATTTCTTCAGCGAGCGTTGGAGGGCAGAGGCAGTCTTGTTGCGTTGAGCGGCGGTGCTTGTGCCATCGTGGTTCCAACGAACACAGTAGTTGATGCTGCCATTGTTGGCGATGAGTTGATCGGTGATCCAGTTTTTATCATCCGACCACCCGGGATTTTCCTTTAGGGTTTCGGTCCAGACCTATGGTAGCAATGTCAGCGGATGCGGTATAGCAAGGGTGTCTGGATGGATATACCTGATCAAGTGCGGTGACCATGCCAGAAGGAGGGTTCCAAGCAGTCGCTTTGGGGATGGTAGCAGTAGCAGTGGACGTCGCATCGGCGCGAGCGAAAAGGTTGCGCTCTTCAAAGCCACAAACACGTTTATCAATATGCTTAATAGTGCGAGGAGCATGGAAGGGGTGCGCCAGCGCACCCGCACCCAACGCAGAAACAGTCAAGAAAGAATTGACCTTCATGGTGCAGTGAAGTGAAACGAATGACAAGAAACAAGAAGGACGGAAAAAGAATGAACGAGTGTATATTTCAAAGTCAACTCCAGCGAGGGGTGCACCTTCCTTATACATACTGTCAAAAACCAAAGCCTCGACATAGCCTTCGCTCTTACCAAACAACATCAAGGATGTAGGTTCGCAAAGCAAGCCCTGGACAGCAAGCGAGATTCATCAGGATTAGGGCTTCGTATTCCAGAGTTATACGACTGTCAGCTATAGCGAGGTAACCTCGTCTCGTGGGTTGTCAAGTTTCATGATGATTGGCGTGCTTCCGAGACGAGGTATTCACGCCGACGTCTTCTCAAAATATAGGGATGGAAGAAATGTCGTGATAGTGTCGGCTCGAAATACTAGCTGTCTAGTTTACTTCATGTAGACTCCATGTCGTATTCTATGATTGCGAAGAAAACATGATGAGACGGTGAAGAAAGAAGAGATGAAATGTCGCGAACCTGAAACGCGACAGTGCAGTGGGCAAACAGCTTGTTTGCCGATTTGACAAACAAGCTGCGGAGAAAACACCACCTCGCCCTCTTCTGACCTTCAAACGATAAATGACCTTTTACGAGATTGTTCCAAGAAGCAATTGATTCTCCATTCAGATCAAGAGTATCTAAAGAGCAAAGCTGCTATAGATGAGCAAGGTAGAAGTTCGTGTGTCCGAAAAGCAAAAGATGTCATCTTTCCCCATCGCAATCCTCAAAAAAGCAGAATTTTTTCTTCCTCCAGATTGTTCGCCTTTGATCGTCTTGCCTCAGATGGCGACTCGAAGCCACTTACTCGCTTCTGCAATACAACAAATTCCTCGTTTACTGGTGTTGCTCCTCCACTGCATTGCATAAGAGACGACCTCGAACCATCATCACCTCACTAACCCTCAATCTCTGAAACCCCACTCTCTGACCTTGTCTCCTGGCATCTTGACTACGAAGCGGCGTCTAGTCACTTCGTGCACTTCCTCCACGAGAACATCCAGGAGTTCTGCCTCTGTCTTGCCTCCAGCGCCGGCTTCCATGGCCTTTGATTTGCTGCTCATCTTACTGTGGTGGCTGATCTTGCTGTGGTGGCTGACGTGTGAAGCAGGATATCTGTGGGCCACTTTTCTTGATGCACCAGACGCAACAGATCTTGCTGGGGGCGGTGGAGGCATATGCATCAGTGCCATCTCGTGACCCTCCACCACGTCGATCTCGGGGATCTCGCGCATAGGCGGCATTGGTGGCATGCTAGGGAAGTCGGCCATCTTGGAGAAGCCAGGTGGAGGAGGAATGCCGGCAGGTATGTGGAATATATCTCTTCTGTCGCGATGACTGTGATGCGAGTGGCGCGATGCGACGGAAGCTGTGGCTACAGTTTTGACCGAGGGAGCCTTCTTGGAATCGTGTTTGCTAGACGCATGAGCCACTGAGGGAGCTGGGGGAGGTAGACCGAGTTCATCATCATCTTCCTCGATGACGGTGACAACCAGCACCTCCTTTTCCTGTTTCGAAGTCTCGTGCTTCGAGCCCGCCTTCGAGCCCGCCTTCGAGCCCGCCTTGGAAGCCGCCTTGGAAGCCGCCTTGGAAGCTGCCTTGGAGCGGGTGACAGTCTCTGGTTTGGCTGGCGGTCTTGCGCTCTTCTTTGCGGCAGGTACCGAGGTGACAGTCCTGACAATGTGCTGCGTGGTTCTTTCCGTACCGACGATGTGCTCGTGCATGCGGAGATTCTCCTCGCTCAGATCGTGTGATCCAGGCATTTTGACGTGGATGCAGATGACTGGTTCCAAACTAATGTGAGGGACTGGGTAGTTCTACGCTCCGGATGAGATGGTGGAGAAAGTCTGTGTCGACTGTAATGATGTTCTGATGGACAATCTGCGAGATGGAAGATTGGGTGGAGGAATGAAGTCGTGCTGGCGACAAAAGAAGATTGTCACAGATCAAGAGATTCTTTTGGTGGGAGATTCTGTCTGAGATGTGATCGAAGACTCCGAATTGAATGGGTTATCGCAAGAGAAGGATGTCAGAGAGATGCACGGGTTACTTCGTGTTGCCGTAAGAATGCGTGCTTGCGGCTGAACCTCTGCTATGACGGATATCAAGATGGCTTGTCGTTTCTCTGATTTGTACAGGTGCTCGTGCGACGTGGTGTGATCTGTGTTGGTGAGGCGGCTTGCGCTTATCACATGCGTGATCAAGGATGAGATGGTCCCAAGTATGTTTGCACAAGGCACACGTGGTGAAAGCTCCCCGTCTTGATACTACTTGCAGGTGTGAAGCCGAGCCAAGGGCACAGTGAAGGCGGGTTGTCTCAGAGGATGGTGTGAAAGAGTTTGACTTTCAGACGTAATACGGAAGCCCGGCAAAGTAAACTGCAAAGAATGTGCGCCGAACTTGGTACCAATGTTCTAGTGAAGAATTGATGAGAATAGAAGACCAAAGTTGCTGCCCAAGAAAGGTCTTATATTGAAAGGTGATGCATGTGCTGTCAAGCGCTATTGGATACAGCACTAAAGCGACCCGGACCCGCGGTAGTGCACAACCAAACGTCACGTTGCATGCGGATTCTTCAACTTCAAGAATAAGGAAGGAGCAACGAACACAGAAATGGGGAAGGAACCAAAGGACCAATTTGACCACAACCATTCATGTTTGGTTGGCTACCAATTCTCCGCCCCGGTGGCAGCTGCTGATTAGCTCCCTCTTGACCACAGACTCGCTTATTAGCATCACGTTACGCGCGCAAAAGAAGGGAGAGGCACGGAATCCTGTCGCAAGATAATAAGAAAAATGAAATTTCTAGATACACAGACGATCCACCTATTGACAATGAATGATACAAAGAATAACAAGCAAAAATTCTATCCCACTCAAAATAATGCATCAGCGTAACACTAGACATTACCTTCTCTCTACGAGCAAGAAATGCATTGCCACATAGCCCAACACCAAGAATACACCGCAGAAGACTGCGAGCCCAACTGCGTCATTCCAAAGCGCCAGAACGTCAAAGCCGAAAGAGCTGAGGATCGCCGAGCCAGGCACCTCAATGTCGAGACCATACTTGTGGTCGATGAGCGAAAGATAGCGGACCTCGTTGACGATCAGACCTTCGAAACCATAATGGAAGATGGAAATAGATTGCAACCAACGGAGACCCTTGGGAATGGTCTCGTGGTTGAGTAAGAAGCCACCGAAGAGCAAGCTGAACAGCATAACAAGAACACCAACAAGGTTGGCAACACCCTGGTTCTTGATGACGATGCCAATGCACAGACATACTGTAGCGGCGGCGAGGTTGAATAGAACAACAAACAACATGAACTTCCAGAACTCGGCAGCGGTAGGAAGAAGACCCGTCATAGGATACACAATGACGGCCATGATGACTGGAGGAATCAGTCTAAGAGGGACGATATCAAAGACGACCTTGGACGCGTAGTAAGCCAGTGGAGAGTAGTAACCCTTGGCACGCTCCCTGACGAACAGGAGTCGTTCAGGAGCGAAGACGGTCAAGGAAGTGAGAGTGCTGAAAGCGAACAAGGCGAGAAGGAAGAAGAAGAAACCAAGACGGTTTTGGAAGCCCTTCAAGTCGTCGGTCAAGCCATAGAAGAGGAAGCCAAGAAAGACGGCCAGCAGGATAGCAATGGCGTAGTGCGTCAACATCAACAGAGGGTTTCTATAGAGATTGCGCCATGTACGCTTCGACAAGATGACGAATTGTCCCAAGATGCCAGTCTTGCGGTAGCCTTTGACAGTGGGTTGGCCGTCACCATTGGCCGCACCGTTAGATTGACCATTAACTTGAGCTGCTTCAGTGGCTGCATTGTGAATGTCGTCTCTGAGAGATGCGGCAACGTCAGAGTCGGCAAAGGCCTGGACAAGGTTGTCAAGATCAGTGCTTGAAGGACCCTCAGCATTGGGAGGAAGGCCGTTGGGGTCGTCGTGTGCCTGGTTCACACCTCTCATCTTGAGCCATTGCTGGGTGTTGTCGAAGCTGTTCTCCAACGAGGATGCGTCGGAGCGAATGGTACTCGCAGTTGCTGGCGGATCTCTAGACGACTGCTTCCTCGTGAAGAGGGCTCTGTCTTGCTGTTGCTTGATCGAAGCAGTGCGGCTGTTCTTGGGTCTCAGAGGAGATTCGGAAGTGACAGAACCACCTTGCTCGACGCTGAAGTTCGAAACACTAGGTACAGACTTGACAGCGATGGCGCTGCTTGCACGAGTGCTGCGTCCGATGTCTTGACGGAAAATGGAGCTGTCTTCAGGAATTTGAGGGTGAACAGTGCTGGCGTGCATAGTCAAGTCGACGAGGTAGTCTGCAATGTTGAAGCCAGGAGGGCAAGAGTAGCCGATGTTGTCGAAGTAGGCCTGGCAGTTTCCGAAAGGGCCAGAGTAGACGGTTCTTCCCTTTGCGAGCAAGACTAGCTGATCGAAGAGGGCGACAATGTTGGAGCGAGGTTGGTGGATGGTGAAGACGACGGTTCTGTTGTATGTCTTGACGAGGTGGACGAGACACTCGACAACGTTGAATGCGTTGAAGGCATCGAGACCGCTGGTGGGTTCGTCGAGGAAGAGAATGCTGGGACTAGTGACAAGTTCACAGGCAATACCGACTCTGCGTTTCTCACCACCGGAGATGCCGCGACCGTTGCCTTCTTCGGAGCCGATAAGCTGGTCGCGGATGTGGTAGATGCCGAGTTGTCTTTCGACATCCTCGACCTTCTGCAGCTTGGAGGCGTAGCTCATTTCCTTGGGTAGACGAAGCAAAGCGCTGTCGAGGATGGTTTCGTGAACGGTCAAGGTAGGCAGCATCGTGTCGTCCTGGTCAACAAAGCCGATAACGCTCCTGAAGTCGTTGTCCGAAACCTTCTCGCCGTTGATCAAGAAGTTGCCAATGACAGTGCCGCGCTTGTTCTTTCTTGCCAGAATATCCAGGAAGGTCGTCTTTCCAGCACCCGAGGCGCCCATGATGGCCATGAGCTGACCAGGATGAACGGCACCTTGAATGTCTGTGAGAATCTGCTTGCCCTTGAGAGCATACGAGACGTTTTCGAAGTAGAGACTGGCGGGTTTGTGGTCGGCAAGGAGAGCGGCATTCAGGTCATCCTCGTCGTCGGAAAGGTGGATTGGGCCGTACTTTGACTTTCTGCGCGAGAGGAACCAGACGATCAGAATGACGGCCACGACAAACAGGGCACAGCCAGCAATGACTCCGGCGATGAGTGGGGTGTTGATCCTCTTGACGGGTCTCTCGTAGCCAGGAACGTCGGTAACGTACAAACACTCACCCGAGTGGCACTTGAGGGTGATGCTGTCGTCTCCAAAGACGTTCGAGATGAGGTCGTTCATGGCAGGCTCCGAGAACTTGCTGCCGTCTGAAGCGCTGCCTCCTTCTGTCGAGACAGACGAGAAGCTAGCAGGACCCTTGATATCTTCCTCCAGGAAATCGCCAATGTCGATCGAGTCGGCTTCGCCACAGAGCATGCGTCCGGGGATGCAGCGACACTTGATGTTTTCACAGTGGTACGAGGTAGAGTTACGGTTGGGTTCGGCTTTGGAGTTCCAGGTACAGGTATCGAGGGCGCAGTAGAAGGATTCTTTCTGATCGACCCAAACTAGTTACGGTTAGCAGAAGCAGGGCGAGTAGAGTGCGCAGGAACATACACTGGAAGTTGCACTCCTTGCGATCGGCGTTGCAGGAGAAAGTGGCTTGAGGCTTCTTTTCCTTGAGCTGGTCGAGGATCTTGCGATTGGTGATGTCGCAGATCTGGTAGTTCTCGTTGACGACCAGACCCTCACGATAGCAGACGCCGCCCTCGCCCTCAGGCATCATGGCATTGCAAGCATCATTTGTCTTGCAGACATTGCAGTTTATACCCTCCCAGCCCTCTTTACACTCGCAGTCATGACCCTGCCGCGGCAGTCTGTTGTTTCCGTCGGCGAGCGATCCACAGAGCGGTTGCGAGCAATCTTCTCCGCCGAAGCCGGACGGGCAGGCACATTTGCCGCTTGACTGTGTGCAGTTGGCGTACTGATGGCACTGGAACTGATCGAGGTTGCAGTTGAAGCATGGCGGGCAGTCGTCTGGCCGATCGCCGTATATCGAAAAGGGCGTCGACGACGATAGCGAGTTTGAGAAATCAGAATGGTACTGGTTCGTCTTGTAGGCTGTCGCTGAAGACAGCAGTCCAGCAGCAGCGAGGCATAGCAATCTCATGCTTGTCGCGGATGGCACGCGAGTCGTTGGTTGAGTCGGAGCTCGTGTCGTGACGGGCCGCCTTGATTTGTGGCGGCTTCGTGCAGCTGGGGCAGGTACCGGATGGGTCTTCCTGGTTTTTCAATAACGACCGTCTCTTGAACAGCTACAGCGAGGAAGGAGCGATTGGACTACTTCAGAGGAAGTTGCCTGCCACTTGGGTGCAGACTGACAAGGCCCGCCGCTTCTCGTGACGTCCAAGCCGCTTTCGCTTGGACCACCCCCGAGCCGTTGCCGTTTGACAAGAGCTCCAGCCCTCCCCACACATTTCTTGCCGAGGTCGATCACGTCAAGACCTTCCTATCTTGGACCACTCATCGACTGCGCCTACCTTCTCCTACAAACTTCTGTCACCGTCGCTACCCTCTCACATCATCTTTCCAGAAGTCGAGGTTGCGGCGATGAATCATATCTTTCAAGCCAGTTTAGCCATAAAGTGCAGCTTTGACCAAAATGTATCGGCAGGCTTCCTAAAGCTGACAACAGCTCTCTTGACTCTCGAGTCGCAGCCTGAGCATATACAAACACCTTGACGATACAGAGCAATCCTCCTCGAACGCTGGAAAAAAAATATCACATAAAAATGCAAGCCGGACTTGGACCTTCACTTTCCCACTCAACATGCGCACAACTGCCTCAAATGCACGAAAATCACCAAACGAATGGTTCTGCAGCCTCTGAAGTCTCTTCGCGGAGTCAGAGTCATAATTCAGCAATTTCATAGAGGTATAAATACTTCCTGTTCTTACTTCTCACCTTTGCACTTCAAACTTCTCCTGTCTTCTGGTCGCTTCAACATGAGAAGCCTTCTTCCCCTCACAGTTGCCGCTCTTGTAGTGTGTGCGCTGGGACGTCCTTCACCGACTACACAACCGCGTTCTCTTTCGGCGGATCCTCCTCGCCTTACCATCCGTCCGCCTGTCCGGGCATCTAATGCTACCAGCCTTGAGTCCACCGCATGGAATCCTCCTTCTGATATGGTCAACCCTCTCGAACAGGTAACACAAACAGAAGGCTTGAAATCTCTCACGCTGACAAAAAAACAGGTTTGGGAGAGGACTCTAAAACGAAGGGGGGCCAACACTACTGAAAACGAATACTGGTCCGTAAGCTCAAAGTACACACCAGCAGGCCATTCTTGCGTGTTTGACCGGTGCTAATAGAACGACGTCTATGACATCGTTCCGCTCGTATCAGTCATGATGGGGGACTGGCTCGCTGAACAAGTACCACTCGCGAGGCTTCAAAAGAGCTTTACTAACTGTACTTTCAAGGTTGATACCGAAGCTTATGGCCAATAACGGTAGCATCAAATATTGCGTCAACTGGAACAATACAGAGACGGTCACCTCCCCTCAACGAGTCCTGATTGCTCGTGCCCTCCAGAAATCTATGCAGGAGTGGGTTGATGTCCTCGTCGGGTTTGACGGCTTTCCTCTAACCACTGTCGATGTTAACGTCATTTCTTATGCCGCCAAGTCCGTGAATCAAATTCAAGGCGACACTACTGGTTTGGATATCAACACCGTTACCCAAAACAGCAAAGGCGAACCCGAATGCGATCCTCGATGCTACCGTACCAAGTACCTGGATTCTAAAACCGGCATGAGCGAATGTCCCGGCGGCGATAAAAGCAGCTACGATATGGTGCTCCGTCTTGAAACGATGCCCACATACCCAGGCATCAATATCCTCGGTATCGCGACTAAAGATTGGCAACGTATGCAGCCGGGGTACTTTCTTTCCCATGCGAATGACGAGGAAATGTTCGTATTGCGGCACGAAATAGGTCACTCATTTGGTCTTCTAGGTCAGTGATGTTGTTTTACCGACAGATTCTTTTGTTGTGCTGACCTTTGATTAGATTTCCCGGATGGCCCCATCGGAAATCAAGGAGGCTTTCTCATGATTAGGCCCGATTACATAATCCACGTCGCCGAATTTGACGCTTGGATGCTGAGAGATTGGTGGAGGAAGACAAAGGCTCACCGTAATTGGTAATTTATTGTGAATGTCAGAGACGCTAGCGATCAGATACACAACACGCGTGACCGACGAGTCGTTCTCCTGTCCGAAAACGTTATACGAGATATCGAAAGCAGAGTAACATGTCAATGTGGTGAACCATTGGATAGCCAAGATGAAAGCCAAGCCTGCGAAGTATCATGTCCGGAATCTCCATGGATGCTCCGCTGTCTCTTCTTTTCTTCGTTCAAGGTTAATCAATACATAAGAACTCATGATCCTCAATAACAAACAAAGGCACAAGATCACTCACTATTCCATACGTTCTCCGCTCCAAGTAACCATGTCTACCACCAAACAACTCGATGAAACGATCCCATTACCCGGGTCTAGACGAACCATTTTTGATTTTGAATCTATCAATCACTCAATTACCCCCTTCGAAGATGCATCACCACCCGTCATCATAATTGGCAGCAGTATGGTAGGAATGTTCATGGGTATTCTCCTTGGCTATCACGGGTACGTTCCCCGCTTGGTATCCCCTCTCTCCCACTTCACAGCACCCCCTTCTAACTCTCATCCTAAAGCATCCACTCCATATCTTTCGACCGCCACCCTTCTACAGCGATTCATCCACGAGCGGCTCTCTTCCTCCTCCGTACGGTAGAAGTGCTACGTCAACTTGGCCTGGAAGACCTCTTCATCTCCGAAAGCGAAAAGAACTTCGACCTTGATGCTGGAATGCTGGTGGTGGAGAAACTCTACCAAGGCAAAACTATCGCTGCGTATCAGGAAAGCGACCCGGAGGAAGTCGCTCAAATCACCCCTAGTAAGAGGTTATGGCTCACACAAGATATGTTCGAACCACTTCTCCGCAACAACGCCGCTACTTTCGGTGCGCAACAGAAGTTCGGTCAAGTAGTCGAGTGGTATGAAGAAGTAGATGATGGCGTAATTGTCGTCGTCCGCAATACTCACACGCAAGAGGTCAAGAAGTACAAAACCAAATACCTCATCGCTGCTGATGGGAATAGAAGTGCCACCAGACGCAAAGAAAACATACAATGGCATGGTCCTGGAAATCTTGCCAATAGCATCTCTATCAACTTTAAAGCTGATCTGGTCCCTTATCTCGGCACCAGAGCTGTTCATGGTGTCACTTACATCATGAACGCAGACTTCACTGGAGGCTTCCGTCTAGATGCTGGAGGCAAAGGTGGCTTTTTGATCGTGTCCAAGGCTAAAGGCAGAGAGACTGGCTTTGAACCGGACTCAGTTTCTGAGAAGGAAGCAAAAGTGATGTTTGAAGCTTGTTCGGGGATTGATGCGGACGAGTGTGGTCTCGAGGTGGACTTTATCTCGTACTGGACTGTTGCTGCATATAATGCGGATGAGTACACCAGTAAAGATGCGAAGGTCTTCATCATGGGTGATGCAGCGCATGTTATGCCGCCGAGTGGTAAGTCGGTCCTCTCACAAGCATGGAAGAAGCTGCTAATTTCAAGATAGGTGGTATGGGCGGCAATACTGGCGTTGCAGTAAGCCTCCGAATCCCATTGAAAATCTACCAACATGCTAACAACTCATCACAGGACGCCTACAATTTAGCTTGGAAAATAGCATATGTCCTGAGCAAAAAAGCCTCGCCCAATCTCCTCAAAACCTACAACCAAGAGCGCCAACCAGCGGGAGACTTTAGCATGCACCAAGCTTTCTCCAGACTGGTCAACAGAGTATTCCACGGCAAAGGCCTTGAATGCGAGAAAGAGTTGCCGGACTTGGTTTGCGAACTGGGATATCGATACACCAGTGGCGCTATAGTGCCGAGCGACGAAATCGACATGGAGAGATCCTATGAGAACCCGCATGGTCCATACGTGCTGCCAGGTGGCAGACTGCCGCATGTCTGGTTGATTGGTGTAGATGGCGAGAAGCTGTCGAGTCTGGACCTTGTCAAGAGAAATTTCGTGCTGTTCACGACAGATACTGGATCACCATGGCTTCGGGCTAGTGAAAAGCAGGGCATTTCGATTGATGCATACCCCATCAACTCATCATCACAACCTTATCTCGATGTCGAAGACTCGACAAAGAAAGTCTGGAAGATGGAAGACGGAGAGGCGTTGTTGGTTCGGCCAGATGGTATCATTGCGTGGAGAGCACCCAAGATGACCAGTGGACATGATGAAGAACTCGCTCAAGCTTTGAGGATCGTGTTGAAAGGCTGAGTAGGGTTATTTCTATCTTATCGATGGTATCTTCGTTGTGCTTTGTCGAAAACCAGTCTTTGCGAATGTTCTTCCGCCGCCATCACTTACTAGTCAACCCCTCTGCTACGACGAGAGCTTGGCGCAAAAGGCCTCAATCCGCCGCTTAAGTGCCGCATGTGAATGAAAAACGAAGAACTGAGCCCTCAGATTCTAGGATTTCACAACTGAGGCGTGCGTAACTGCCTCAAAGTCTCTTGACACAACTAGAGCCAGAGCCAGAATGACTAAAGTCCACCAGAGCCTCCAGAGGGTATAAATATGGTATCCACTTTATATTTCTTCCTTGATTTTTACAAACCCCTCATTTCTGATCATTTGCACAATGAGGACCTCGATGCCATTGACCGTCGCTGCTCTTGTGGGTATTGTACTAGCACACCCTCATCCCCACCAAGACCCTCCTCAGCCTGAAGTGACCGAAGACGCTCGTCTCAAAGCAAATGATGTACGCATCCTCAACCGTCCTATCAATCGCGCTTCAAATGCCGCCAGTTTGGAAACTACGACCTGGAACCCTCCTTCTGGTATGGTGTCCGCTCTTGAAGAGGTATGTAGTATGAACAGGTGCGGACTTCAAAGCTTCTCGCACTGATGCAGCAACACATAGGTCTGGACCGAAACCCTGAAAAGGCGCCCCAATGGACACGGAGCTTTTGACAAAAACAGAGAATTCATCCCTAAACTCATTGCAAACTACCACAGAACCGGTGCTGGAAAAATCAACTACTGTGTTGCCATGAGTAACGAGAGAAACGTCACAGCTCTCGAACGAGCGAATATGAAATCTGGCCTCCAACGCGTGATGCAGGAATGGGTGGACACACTCGTGGGGTTCGAAGGATTTCCCATAACCAAAGTCGATCTCGATGTTATTTCCTACGCTGTTACGCATAGGAGTCAAGTTCAAGGCGACACCACTGGTTTGGATATCTTCACCACTTCTGAGGTAGACAATGAAGGCACGACAAAGTGCGATCCTCGCTGCTACCGTGATAATTTGAAGACTTCAACAGATGGCGAAACCACTTGTCCCGGCGGAGAGAAAAATATGTTCGACATGGAACTCCGACTCGCACAGTGGCCCATGACCATACTCGGTTTCGGTGCGGAATGGGGTCAAGCCTTCAGACCTTGGTTCATCTTCTGCCACACGGACGACGACATGTTGTGGACTTTGCGCCATGAGATGGGCCATTCTTTCGGTCTGATTGGTGAGTTTTGAATTGATTCAGTTATTGATACGCGGCGCTGACATTCTTTGGCTAGATTTTGGCACTGACACTGTTCCCACGGGTCAGGAAAACTTCGTCATGCGTGGACATCGTGCGGCTTATATCACGGAATTTGACGCTTGGATGTTGAGGGATTGGTGGATGAAACTCAAGGCTCATAATGGTTGGTAGCCTTGTCGCTTCCGGGCATTTTCGTTGCCCTCTGTGCAGATGAGGATTGTTTCGTCAACCCGTCTAGTGGTGGCCGTGTGCTTGGAACGTCAATGGTTGCGTGGAGCAATCGTGTTTTCCTCTGATTTCTTGATTTGAGGTGGATAGTGGCTGTTTATGTACTGCTTTGATGATTTGTCGGGAAAGAGCGACCGCGGAGTTTCCATGGAGTTTCCGGACCCTGCTATTCCAGCGTACTCGGCGTACTCAGTGTTGCCTTGCTCTTCCGTTACATCGACAAATTTGGCGGAGTGAATCGTAGCTCGAAAGTTGTTGTTCGGCTAGCTTGGTTGATTGTCCAATAAGATACGAATGTTCTCTGATGTGTATGCAGGGAGCCAGATCCGAAACACCATGTCCGCCAAGGTGTAAACAACTTCCATCCCAGTCGGGTGTCCTACGTTGTTGCATTGACTCCCATAGATATACATAGATCATGGAGGCAACACTCATCACACCTTTCAACTCGTATTGCACTCACGTTGGTTTTGGAGCTGCCGGTCAGGTCCTTGCCATCAGCGAAAATACCGTCTTCGAAGGTCCAATCCTTCTCGACAACCCAGCGCCAAGCCAGAGAGAGATCATGGAAGACGCCATGAAGAGCATTGAGAACGAGAAAACCATGCACCGAATGCTGCAGCGACACGCCCACCCAAACATCATCCACAGCATTCTTGTGCTACCAGAGGGAATATTTCTGGAGCGATTGGGCATGAGCCTGGCCGAACGTCTCACCCCCACAGCTTTGCCGATTGATCCTGGGCTGGAAGTACGCTGGATACAGCAACTCGTCAGTGCAGTCGCATGGCTAGAAGGACTGGGCATTGCACATGGGGATCTCCGACCTAGCAACATCCTTCTAGACAACTCCCAGAATCTGAAAATCATAGATTTTGACTGCGCGGTCAAATTTGGGGAGGAGCTGATCGCAGGAGGTGCTCCTTTTAGTAAAATGAACGATGGGTTCAAATCACCACCGGCTGGCGTTGAGACCGAGGTTTTCGCTATCGGGTCTTGCGTGTATAACATTCACTTTGGGCACGAGCCCTGGTCTAAGCTCAATGAAGTTGATGGACATGAGGTGGCGAAGAAATGGTGTAGACATGAGTATCCTCCACCTGGTGGCGATGAGATCGGTGTGATTATTCAGAGATGTTGGGATGGTGACTTTAAGTCTATCAGAGCGCTCGATGCCGTTGTCAAGACATTGCGCAGTGATGGCATGGTGGCTCGTAGGCCAAGCTGGCTTCAGGCTTGGTTTTTGGTCGTTGACTGCCGGTATTTTTTGGCCAAAGACGGGTTGAGCATGAACAAGAGTTTGGGGGCGAGACTTCGCTTCCTTGGCTGGTGGGGGACACACAGGTGTTTGTCTGTGGCTGTCAAGGTCGAAAGGGGGTTCACGATTTGGTGATAAGGGGAATGATGTGATCGATGGGTTAAGACACATTGAGAGGTCGATATCGAGCTCCTTTGACATAGCATCGCTTCCAATGCAGATTGATTGAGGAATGGGCAACTCAACTGGATGTACGACACAATCTGAGACGACCCTGTTCTTCCATTTATTCAATCAAGCGGTCCATAGTCGTCCATCTGTCTTGCAGCATGTCCACGATCCCTTGAGTGTCATATCCAACAGCATCTTTGACGTAATCCAGAAAACTTATGGCTTGGTCGCGCTGTTCCGGATTGGTAATACAATGCCCACATGCTCGTAGTATGTAACAAGCAACAAAGTTCGCGTCTTCTACCCATGCATTCGATCTTGCAAGGCCGATGACAGAGTACATGGGCCCAATAGCGTCTTGTTGGGCGATATTTGAGTTGGGATTGTACAATCGAAGGTACACTTGACATGTATGGTAATACTGCAGAGCAATCACTGGATAGATGATTAGCGAAGTATCCCATATGTGCGATTCTCGAAGAGTGAGACTGCCGTACCTTGTGGGGCACTGATCATACTAATGATCGGAAAAGCCTTGTTCGCCGCGCGTGCGTCTTGTTGGAACAACGGTTGAAATCCTTTGCTGTCGTTCCAGTCCTCGATACTATTTTCCAGGTAGGTCCAAGAATCTTTGTGAGGCTCCGAGCCTGTCGAGAACACACGCCTCATGATTTTGGCAAGTAGAAGGATAATCCTGCTGGCGGCCGATCCAGCGTCTGAGCGACCAATTGCGCTTGTGCGATCATAGTTTTCCAGAGGATATTTGGGTGCCTGCTTATTGGTCTGGGCAACAAGTAGATCTTGTCCAAGTCCTATCCAAGACGCCGCCTCAGCCAATCCTCCCGAATTTGAGAACATAGGTGTAGCACTCAAGAGACAAGCGATTCCATCAAGGTTCAATGAGCTCTCGGCTTGGAAGCTGAACAGTTCGTAAAATCTTAGCAATACGATTGCCACTAGTAGGTTTTCGTCAAAACAGCTTACGGGCTGAGAAAGAGCTTGGACTACCAATTCTAGACATTTACAGTAATAGTCAGAAGCTTCCTGAAGCTCGTCTTCTTCCAAAGCTTGATGTCTGGATGAAGCCGCCAGTACAGAAAAGAGCAGTATAGGAGATTGGACGGCTCTGGAGGGGACCTCACAAGCAAATCGCGGTGCATCATCGCAGATATCGAGCTACCATCTGTCAATATCTTCCATTGTCGCGAAGTGAACGTTTCGTACCCATGGTGAAATCTTGTCGACAAAATGCTGTATTAGGAGGACCTCACGATATGTGACATCTTGAGTGAAGAACTTTGGAAAGATCGCGCAGCAAGGTGGATGATCGTTGGTGTCCTGGTATGATGTTTCCGCAACCGGTATGCTCGAACAAGTCAATAAGGTTTTATCCACCAGAGCAGACTCCAGCAAGCCATCCTTTTCCTGCTTGAGTTTGACACGGGCGGCTAGCAAGTCGATATGCTTGACAGTGAAGAATTCTATCGCAGTATGCAAAGGCTCCGCGATGGAGGAACATTTCTCTGAATCTGGTGAGGCATGGGAAGGCGAATTTGCTTGGTAATGTCGCTCTTCGAAGTGTTCGTGGTATGATTCGTCATCGTCAATCATGCTATTGACATCTTCCCGCAGAAAACACAAATTCATGCTAGACGTCAGGAGCCATGGTTGGTCGTATTCATAGAGTAGGTCCGTTCGTTGTCCAGCTATGGTCGTAGCCTTGCACTGGTCGAATTGCCATGTCCGGCTTTCTGGCATGGCTGGCATATTTGGCTACGCTTGATCACCCACTTCGTCTATGGAGCCTGATCTTATTCATTTTCTTTGTTCGATGATTGTCATTAAGTCATCAAGTCATCGGGAGTCATGCAGACGGCCCATCCATGTTTGTATGTTTGTGGGAAAAAGGAAGTTGGTCCCTCGGTTGAACGCCCCACTCACGCGAAATCTTCGGCGATTTCGTCATGGTCTTTCCAGGACGAGCACGAGGCCGTGGGCAACTCTTTCCTCTTCATTTCTCATCACCAGTCAACGCGCACAAAACGCTATTCATCAGAGAACATTTGCAGGCACACTTTGAGACACGCAGGTACCTTGTACTGTTCCTGCATTGCCAAGACGATCCCGAGACACATTTCCACCACCGTTGGAAGGGGTTCATACCGTTATGCCGCTCCAGCTATCCTTGCCTATAGGAATCGAATCGTTGCTTACAGTGGCTAGCTGAGTCTCAGCTCGGTTGACCAGACTCGGTGTCGACTTCTCGCTTCTTGTGCATGATTCAGATGACTATTTGCCTTCCGCAGCAAAAGCCGTTCGTCCATGGCAAGGCGCACATGGACGCTGCTGAAGGCCGTTTGTATACATGAAACTGGATCATATACCAGTACTCTAGGCCGTCTTGTCATCCCAACAGGCATGCATTTGTAAGATAAGTACAATGTCGCTCCTTCGTAGCAAGACTTCCAAGCCATAAGTGCCTGTCTGCTGCACTTGGAAACATCGAGACTGTTTTTACTCCATCCTTCCGCCATTATGATTCCGCGTACACTTCTCCCCCTTCTTGTGTGCCTATTCGCCCACGTTCTGAGTGTATCATCGTCTCCGCTGGTAGTCGAACGCGCTGCTGCAACATGTGCTGCCAAAGACATCGCCACGGTCAAGCGCACAGTCGCAGACCCGGTGTACTTCTGCCAGTGGTGGCAACAAGAGTAAGCAAAATATACCACTGTAACTTTAGTGCTAAGGTACTGACGCGGCGAAAAGTGTACGCACTAGATCGCCCTTTATGGAATTCAGTGCAACTCAGGTCGACACGCTCTGCAAGTGTATCTCGCCAGTCGCAACAGGCCCAAAGTGCAAGCGCAAGCGTAAGCGATCTCAGATCGAAGAGAGATCTGCTCTTGTCGCTCGATCTGCTGCATCTTGTAGCGCGGAAGTGAGTGCGCAGTTCACACAGCCATACCGCTTCTGCACATTCTATACTGCTTAGTATGTACATTCTGTCAGGGTTCTACCCGTATGCCACTAATCATCATACAGTCCGAGAACTACCTCGCCTTTCCGAAAATATACTGCATCCGCCTTAACCAGTTTGTGCAAATGCGCAATCACAAAAACCACTTCTACCAGCACCAAAAAGACTTCCACCAGCTCTAAGAAAACGACTACGAGCACGAAGAAGGCAGTGGTTACTACGGCCCAAAAGCCGGTCACGACTACCAGCAGAAAACCGGTCACATCTACCACTAAGAAGCCGACAACATCTACAACCAAGAAACCGGTGACCTCTACGATCAAGAAGCCCACATCGACTAGTACGCAGAAGCCTATATCAACGAGCACGAAGAAGCCTACCTCGACAAGCACAAAGAAACCTACCTCGACAAGTACGACGAAGCCTGCATCGACCAGCACGAAGAAGGCTACAGTTGTAAGCACAATTAAACCCACCGTCACAAGTACAAAGAAACCTGTATCTTCAAGCGCAAAGACGACATCAACGAGCGTGAAGCAAGCCACATCGGTAAGCTCAAAGAAGCTCACGACAATCACGACGAAGCCAGCAACAACCAGTCTCAAGGTTTCAACTTCAAGCACCAAGAAAGCTTCGACAACCAGCTCAAGGAGATGAGTAAGGAATTTGTTTGTCTGGGAGTTAACGGTATGGGGACTAGATGGGTATTGGGCACGATTGGCGTTCAGATGGACTTAGATATACGTACCAAGATGCAAAAGCTGTGTAGAATTTGCTCTCCAAAACCGGTCAACATCTTCCATTAATGATCAAATATGCATTGTAGATTTGTGCGGTGCGTAAAATTATCAGTGCATGTACATACGTATGCAAATTTGTGCATCAACTGTCGTGTCCTCGCACTTTCCCGGCCCGAGCGATTCCTTTGCACACCTTGTGATTCTGCTCTCGCGACGCTGCGTGAAACCACATCCTGGCTTTCAGCTTCCCTTTAAGGAGTATCAGGTGAATGAATTACACCGCCGGTTGATGCCTGTCGTCGCGCGCCAAGAATGCGGAAGAGCGCGACACCAAGAGAGAGCGAAAATAACTCACCGAAGCCATCCTACAGGCACATCGCTGCCGCTATTGTACTGCCACTCGGCCGAGATAACGAGTATGGTTCAGGCCATCGCACCTGCCTGGAAACATTCATATAGCATGCGTGGGCCGGCAAAATTCAAGGCTTCATCTCCGGATCCCACGGCACGGAGACGTCCTTATCAGTTATTTGCCCGCGATAACTCGAAGACCGAAGATTATATGACCCCCAAGCCTGACCTCTGTTAGTCGAGGGTTATCTAGAGGGAACCACTGCCTGCCATGTCGAACTCGACCTTGCTGCTAGATGCAGCACAGGGATGTGGAGAGCAACATTTCGGACCTCCTGCTAGCTGTGATGGCAGCTTTGACTTCACCTTGTTATTTGAGCAAACCATTCTGTCAATTGTTCCATCGTCTATATTTCTATGCTGTTTCCCCATAAGCTTGTACAAACTGTACAAACTGGCTCCAAAATTTGAAGCATCGACATTTCGTGCTTTCAAACTGGTAAAGTTGTCGACTTCTCGCAGATTACCTTGTCCATCGGCTGACTCCTATTAGATCCTGACCAGTCTCCTCACAACCACACAGTTGGCATTATTGATATCATGGACGACTCAAGCTCACATTCAAACCACCGCAACAATTCCAGCTCTATGCCTTGCACTCATCGTTTCTTCCGCCATGTTCTTCTTGTCAGCGCTGACACATACTCGTTCAATGAGGCCGTCTTCACTCACGAGCGTCTACTTGCTATTCTCAGCTGTCTTTGATGCGGCGCAAGTTCGAACAATCTTTCTTCACCGAATTAGCACAGTTCTATCAAGCTTGATGTGTCTGGCGATTGCTTTGAAACTCGCTCTATTGATAAGCGAGTCCTGGAATAAACGATCATGGTTACCTTCGGAGTACAAAGCACTTTCCCCGGAAGCCACTAGCGGCATTGTGAGTAGAGGTCTTCTATGGTGGCTCAACCCGTTCTTTTTGGTCGGGTTCCGGACACTCTTTGCCCAAGAAGATATCTATGCTATTGATCCGGAAATGAGGTCTCAGGGAATTGGACGGAAACTGGAAGAGTTGTTCCGTCAAGGGCTCGGTGCTTCGACGCCCAGTATACTTAACGATGATGCGAACTCCTCTGCACCTCGACCATCTCTATGGACTTTGCCCAAAGCTTGTTTCCGCTGTTTCTGGGTGGACATCGCGGCCATGATACCCACAAGACTTGCTTTGGTGGGGTTCACCTATGCCCAGACTTTCTTGTTCACTCGTGCCATCAACTATCTTAGCCATCAAGAGCGTCTCGAGAACAATACTGGCTACGGGCTTATCGCTGCCACTTTCATCATATACGTTGGAATAGCTGTAAGTGTACGACTTGATCGGAAAATTCCCTGCTGATTTCGTTCTTAGGTATCCACCGCTCTCTATCAGCAGCAGATAACTCGTATCATGACTAAGTTGAGGGGTGCTCTGATAACCATGATCTATGATCGTATGCTTGTGATCTCGGACGGCGCCAAGAAAGATGGTGCTGCATTGACTCTGATATCAACTGGTAAGTGGTGAACGGTCTTCTCCAGTTAACTGTTTGCTGACAGATCAATGCTAGATATTGATACTATCACGAGAGTTCTTGGCGAACTCAATGAGTCATGGGCCAGAATCATTGAGGTTGCAGTAGGCATAGGGCTTTTGTATCGACAAGTCGGTGCTGTGTGTATCGTTCCGGTGATTCTCACCCTTGTTGCTACGCAGGCGCAAACATGGGTATCGAAAAGAATAGGCTCGAGGAGGAAAGACTGGAATGTAGCAACTCAGAAACGCGTCAACACTACTGCCGCTGTACTTGGCTCCATTCAGTCGGTCAAGATGTCGGGTACGTAACTCAGCGGAACATGATCTATTGACAGCTAAATTGGTATGTTAGGTCTTATGACTCCAGCCTCAGGACTGCTACACTCGCTAAGAATCAGCGAGCTTCGAATGCTTGCTTCGTTGTCGCACTTCATCATTGGTTTGAATGCAATCGGTCGGTCAAGCGATCACTGCACTATTTGAGCTGGTACTAACTTGAGCAGCTGTGGTACCGTCTATTTGGGCGCCTGTGGCGACTTTTGTCGTCTATGCAATTAAGGCACGTATCGATGGCTCAGTCGGTCTAGGCATCTCACAGGCTTTCACATCGATAGCCCTGTTGAATCTTGTTACAACGCCTACAGCAAAGCTACTCGCGATTATGCCGCTGTGGGCACAGTGTCTGGGATGTTTTGAAAGGCTGCAGCAGTATTTTGAGCTTCCACTTTACCAAGACCCCCGCTCTCTCGCAACAACCAGCGACATCTTTGAACCTAATTCGAACACAGAAGGAAACAACGAGTCAGGTATCGAGATGATATCGCTACAAGCACGCGGGACCCAAGTTACACCTCTCATCATCTGTTCGAACATGGATGTATCCTTGTCAACCGATGGTCCCATCATACTGACTGACGTCAACCTCGAGATCAAACCAGGCTCGGTCACCGCTATCGTAGGTCCGACTGGGTCCGGCAAAACTATCCTGCTAAAAACACTTCTTGGCGAGGCTCTCATTTTGAGAGGGAAGATGACCGTTCCAACGAAGAGTATATCTTACTGTAGTCAAACACCTTGGATGGTCAATACAACCATCAGAGGATATATTGCTGGCCTAAACCTCGGTACAATGGCGGTAGACGAGTTCTGGTATAATACTGTTGTTCATGCTTGCGATCTTACCAGAGATATCGCAAGTCTGTCGGACAGGGACAATACCCAGCTCGGGAGTAAGGGTGTCTCATTATCTGGAGGACAGAAGGCCAGGCTAGCACTTGCTCGAGCTGTGTATGCTCGCAAAGAGCTGATACTCCTGGACGACGTTTTCAGTGCGCTCGACGTCAACACTGTAGAGGTCATCATTCGCCGTCTCCTAGGTCAAAATGGACTACTACCAAAACTCAGATCGACGGTCATTATTGTAACTCATTCGCACAAGGTCATACGCATGGCCGAACAAGTCATCGTACTGTCTAAGGATGGCCGCATCGCAAATCAAGGACGCCCAAATCTCTCGCTCGAACGTGAGTTGCAATCATCCGCAGCGGACGGATCTTTCGAACGCGCCAATACCGACGCTGTGCAGGTGGCCAAGATTCAAGCACCGAAAGGCCCGTCCACAGAGGACAAAGAGGACTTAGCAAGAAAAACTGGAGAATGGAGGATATACAAGTTCTACTTCCGTAATTTCCAAAAGAAGTATCTGGCCATGTTCATTGCTTGCTCTATGGGCGCAGCTTTCAGCTCACGATTTTCTCAAGTCTGGCTGAAATGGTGGACCACCGACGACGGCTCGAATATTGGGTTCTACTTGGCTATCTACGCCTTCCTCGCCCTGGCACAAACCTGTTTCAGCAACTTGAACATGTGGGTTGTCTTTCTGAAGATGATACCGGACTCTGCAATTAGCATGCATCAAACTCTTCTTGCCACCGTTGCAGGAGCAGCTTCATCTGTCTTTTACCAGACCGAGAGCGGTGCAATCCTCAACAGGTTTGCCCAAGACATGTACTTGGTTGTGGGCACATTACCTACCTCACTCATTGCAAGCGGAAACACACTATGTGAGACAATCGCATCCTTGGCAATGATCTCAACTGGTGCCAGCTATATGGGAATCACCATTCCTTTCGTGATACTTGTGATATACCTGATACAAAAGGTGTATCTCCAGACCTCTCGCCAACTGCGCCTACTCGAGATCGAAGCTCGCGGCCCAATCTACTCCCATTTCCTTGAGACAATTGAAGGTGTGGTCTCGATTCGAGCCTTCGCGTGGGAAGAGGAGGCAAAGGAAACTCATAACAGACTTTTGGATATTGCACAGTCACCTTACTACTTACTTTCGTGCATTCAACGTTGGCTGAAGTTGGTCTTGGATCTCATCGTGGCGGCTCTTGCGGTTCTGGTCGTTGCTCTGGCTGTTTCTCAAAGAGATACGACATCTGCAGGTCTGCTTGGCGTGGCCTTGACCAACATCCTCGGGTTCAGTCAATCGCTTACACGTCTTGTCACCGAATGGACGACTCTTGAAACCTCCCTAGGCGCCATCGCACGAATTCGATCTTTCGCAACAACCACTGAACAGGAAAGCTCGACTGTAATTCACGAGGCTACGCAAGATCTTGTGACCCGAGGCGCAGTGGTATTCTCTGGCGCATTCGCAAAGTACACCAGTGATCCGGGTGCGTACGACCTGAACAATGTCTCTTTCAATATTTCTCCAGGTACAAAGGTGGCAATCTGTGGCCGTACTGGTAGCGGAAAGTCAAGTCTGATGCTTGCTTTATTCCGTCTTCTCCCGTTCCGCCACGGCAATATCTTTGTTGACGGCACTGATATCAAAGACGTCAACCCGGGCGTGCTTCGCCGCAGCATCATCGCCATCCCACAACATCCATTTCTTCTACCTGGCACAGTACGAGAAAATCTTGACCCGGAGAATGAGCTGAGTGACGCAGACTTGCTCGCTGCAATCGACAAGGTGCATCTACTGGAACTAATCAATAGTCGTGGCGGCCTCGATACAGATATCGACCAGCAAAGTCTTAGTCAAGGTCAGGCACAATTGCTCTGTTTGGCGAGGGCTGTTCTGCGGAAGAGCAAATTGGTCGTTCTCGATGAAGCGACCAGCAGCCTAGATGCCGAGACTGACGCCGTCATCCGTGAGGTCCTGAACACCAGCTTCAAAGACTGTACTATTATCTCTATTGCGCACAGGGTAAGTTTCGAGGATGCTCTGACTCATGAGAACCAGCTAACATTGAGCAGACAGCAACTATTCTGGAGTCGGAGATAGTCATTATGATGGATGCAGGAAGCGTCACTGCTATTGCCACACCTGACGAGCTTAGAGCTTCCAATGCGCAATTCAAGGAGCTCTGTGGACTCATTTGATGGCTGGCAGAAAACGCAGTCAGAATTTGGAGCTGTCGGATCAATGCTCATAATTCTCATAAAGACACAATATTTATCACCTTCCACTCACTTACTCCCAGTTCCTGAAGCATGTTGCTAATCTGCTACAGCCGTCCAGCTTCCTTCATACTACTCTCCCACTCCACTCGGACAGATTGGTAGAAAGCATCATTCAACATGACTTCAAGACCAATCAACGCATTCGCCTTGCCAGCACGAAGAGCTTCTGCGTGACCGAAATCTTTGCCAGCGGCTTCGCAGAACGCAGGCGTATGGGGCATATCTTCCGCCTTGATCGAAAAGAGGGCTTGAATACCAGGAGTGATGTAGGTACAGTTTCCATGATCGGAGCTTCCGTTTTGAGCGTGCTTTACCAGAGATTCGTCAATAGAAATCATGTCCTCGGCAGCCAACCCAAGCTCGGTTAGCATATACGAACGATACCGTTCAGCCAGAGTCCGGTTGGACAAAACATCTTCGTAAAGTGCATCCCTTGATCCAATTAGCCAGCGCAGCAACTCTGGCAAATCCATCCAACTTACCAGAAAACTTCTACTGTGCAACCCGTAGCTGCAGCAGCACCCTCAAATATCGGCACAATTCTCTCCTTCAACGCATACAGTCCCTTGGAGTTCTTCGCTCGTATCGAGTAGCTACCTTCTGCATAGTCTGGAATAACATTGGGCGCTTTACCAGCTTCAAGGATAACGCCTTGGATACTCTCGTCTTTGCCAATATGCTGTCGCAACAACGCAAGCCCATTGTAAGCATGTACGATAGCATCGCAAGCATTTCTGCCATCCCAAGGTGCGCCGGCAGCATGACTGCCTTTACCGTGGTATTTCGCCCTAAACTTCCAACTCGCTTTTGAGATAAACAGGGGTGTGGAGAAGGAAGACATGCCATGCGTCATGAGACACACATCGCAATCTTTCCATGCGCCATGGTTTGCCATTATCCACTTCCCACCTCCTGTCTCTTCGGCCGGTGTTCCCATCACCACAAGCGTGCCTGGGATTTGCTTCTCTTGCATGACTGCCGCCACGCCGATGGCTGAGGCAAGAGTGGAGGTGGCGATGAGATTGTGTCCGCATGCGTGGCCTATCCCCGGCAAAGCATCGTACTCTGCATTATAGCATACTGTTCTTCCACCTTCTTTAACGGAGAATCGAGCTTCAAATGCTGTCTCTATACCGTACACTCCTCTTTTCACCGTCCAGGATTTGGATTCGAACCAGGATGATAGAAGATCGGCGGCTTTGAATTCTTCAAACATGACTTCTGGGTTGTTCCATATTTGTAAATTTATGTTTCGGAGTTCTTCGTTTGCATTGTCGATGGCTGTGGTGACTGTTTTGACAATGTTAGATGGTAGGCCATCTTTCATAGACTCGGTCATTGTTGTTCAATTTTGTCAGAGCTTTGCGAAAATGTGGAGGATCAAGAGTGATCATTTGACCGAGAAGAGATGGATTGATATGTTCCATGTTGCTAGCCGAGTTGGCCGGCCGCTTGTAGATCATGATACGACCGGCCCTCGATAGGCCGAGTGTACAATGTAAGTACCTTGCTGTACGCGATGGTGCATCAAAGAGTCGCTGATAGAATGGCAGTATCTTCTCTTGGATTCATTCGAGAACAAACGTCAATGGTGCGCAATTGACGTTGCACCTAGAACATGTCCCGCCGTGCCCTTCTGGTAAGGCCAAGTGTTGTGCTTTCGGACCCCGAAGCCTCGGCCAAGAAAAATTCGACGCTTCCACCTCTCACCCTTGGGAAACACTAATGTATAGCTACATACTCGCAGGACTGGCAAAAAGACAGATTAGACCTTGGAGGGAGCAAAATAGATGATTCCGCCCGGGTTCGAACCGGGGACCGCCTGTGTGTTAGACAGAAGTGATAACCAACTACACCACAGAACCATTGTTGTAGAATCCTGTTTGTGTTTGGAAAACAATTCGAGGCAAACCACGTGCGGACCACGAGGCTTCACGATCGTGTTACCGATCGCGGCCCGCAATGCCGAGTTGCCGACCAGTGCCATCTATTCCTAACAGGGCGAAATTCTTCTTCCTCCGTCTCACCTTCTCTTGGACATCGCGTCGCGTCAACATGTTGTATATCATGCACCGACAACATCGTCCATCGAACCTTATACAGACCATGACAATTTTTCCGCCTCTAAAAGACATGTCGATCCAACGGATGTGATTTCGCACCTGCCCTGGCGAGGGTAAGATCGTCTTCGAAACAAATCCCCGCTCGTTTCATCTGCAAGAAACAAATGATCTCCATATGGGCATGGTTTAGGGCATACTTGAGGTAGGAACGACTGACGACTATATAACGGAGCTCGAGATGATTACCCACTGCCATTCTTTCACGCTTCATTCTTCTCATTGTCATCTCTTCTATTCTCGACTTCTCTTCAATTCTCAAGATGCATCTTCCTTCGCTTCTTCTTGCCGCTGGTTCGGCAAGTGTTGTTCTTTCTCAGCCTCTTACTCGTCTCAGCCAACGTTCAAGCAAGCTTCAATTCGTCGGCATCAATGAGTCCGGGCCTGAATTTGGCGAGGCAAACATCCCTGGCACCTACGGAACTGATTACACCTGGCCCGACCTCTCTACCATCAGCACCTTTGTCAACAAGGGTATGAACACCTTCCGTGTCAACTTCTTGATGGAACGACTGGTACCTAACGAGATGACCGGCTTGCTGGATGCCGCATATCTCGGCAACCTGACTGAGACCGTGAATGGTATCACCAAACTCGGTGCCTATGCCATCATCGTCCCTCACAACTACGGTCGCTACAATGGCGAGATCATCACGTCAACCGAGGATTTTGCTGCGTTCTGGAAGACGGTCGCTGCTGAATACAAGGATAATGACAAGGTCATTTTTGACACTAACAACGAATTCCATGATGAGTCTTCTACTCTTGTTGCTCAACTCAATCAAGCTGCCATCACTGCCATCCGCTCTGCTGGTGCTACATCGCAGTACATCACCGTCGAGGGCAATGCTTACACCGGTGCTTGGACTTGGACCACCACTCAGGGCACCGATGGCAAGACCAATGGCGAAACCATGGGCTCTCTGACCGACACTGTCGAAGACAAGCTCATCTATCAGATGCATCAATACCTTGACTCCGTACGTATCCCTCTACCCCCACCCCCCATCACTCGTAGCTGATACATCGCACAGGACGGCTCCGGCACTTCTTCAACCTGCGTTTCTCAAACCATTGGCAGTGAACGCCTTCAAGCCGCAACAACCTGGCTTCGTGACAACAAGAAGATCGGACTTGTCGGTGAATTTGCTGGTGCCGTGAACACTGATTGCGAAGCTGCTGTCAAGGACTTGCTTGCTTTTGTAGCTGAGAACTCTGATGTTTGGACTGGCGCTTTGTGGTGGGCTGCCGGTCCTTGGTGGGGTGACTACATGTTCTCCGTCGAGCCTAAGGATGGAGTTGCTTATAGCACGTATGCTGATGTTGTGGCTTCGTATGCCTAGATGGATGTCATGTATGTTCAGACGACGAAGCAAATTCTGTTCGCCAAGAGTCAATCTTCCATTTTCGCATCCATCATGGGCTACCACTTACAAGCACCAGCTGCAGAAGAGTAATCCGTATACTGAGTATAAGACTGCTGCATGTTTCTTCTCGGCACCTTGTGCAGAATAGACATTTGGTTTCTTTCCCTGACTTCCCGCATGTAGCTTGCTTGTACATCAGAAGGTCGACCGTCGATTTTGGCACTGGTGTCGCCGAGGTACATTCTTCCCACTCCGGCGATCGTGACGACGGCCAAAGCACAACCCAGAAGGACTAGGATGATGATCAACCAAGGTTGTAGTTGACCCATAGTTTGTGGTAGAACGTGTTGATGGTCGGCGGAGAAATGCTATTGCTCTGGACTTGGGAAGTGAAAATACGCTCGGCATGACAGATGGGCAGTCGCAGCTGTTTAAGAGATGCAGCCTCTTCCTGGATACCAAGACCTCTTTCCCATCCTTCCTTCCTTCCAGCATGCACCTCGTTTGCAAATACGAGCCGCTTTCATCTCACCTATCGCAGAAACTCCAGATATACATACACCAAGCATCAGGCAACATGTGATGCGCAGTCAAAACCAAGCCCCGTTTGTGATGTACACTATCTTCCTTACCCCTTTGCTGGGCATCCCACATGCGATCTTTCTCGCTATTGGTGGGATTTATCGAAATAGCCAATAGGGATTGCATGCCCTCCCCCAAAAGAGAGAATCCTTCTACGGATAACTGTTTCAAAACATTCGCGCACCTGCATGATGGCGCTGCTGTTTTGGAGCACTTGGCAGGCACGAAACGTCCTGCTTTTTTGCTCCCTGGAAGAACTGCCCACGCGCGTCCGCTTGGCTTGGCGGAAGTTGTTTACGGCCAACATTCCTACGTTCCTTGTTATATTGATTAGGGAGATAAAAAAAACGTCCACTCGTGGGATTTCCGGGGGCTGTGCAAAAGAAGAGAAGGAACAAACGCAGCTATTTTCGTACGTAGCCCTTGATACGGACGTAGAAAACAAACACAAGTCGGGTAAAACAAGATTGAAGTGATGAACATTGTCCTATTTGATCGGTTGACCGGTCTTGGTATGCAAGAAGTGGTTGTTGTTATTGTCGTTTTCGTACTCGTATGTGAGCGCGATGTATGAATACGATGGTTCGTATTTTGGAGCGGATAAAAGGTTGAGTGGTTAGCGACAGGGTCACTCCCACAACCATGGGTTTCAACATGAATTCTTCAATCGCGACGGCAATCTACAAGTTAATAGAAATAAAGTAGTCGCTATAGTGCTCAATATGTCTAAGAGGTATTTTGGGAGAGCTGGAAGCCGATCAGATGTACGCAGGTGGAGACATCGTCGATTTTCTCATCCTGTTGTCGCTTTTCCACAATCTGGTAGTCAACCCAATGCATCTCAGAAGAGATGTTAGATCGACTGATCAAACAGAGATATCAAAAAACGAAAGAAAGCTAGATGATCTGCAGTGTCTATACAAGTAAGGATCTTAAAGTTTTACTGGACTATGCGGATGTTCCGTGGACAAAATACATATCCTCCTTCGGCCTCTTAGTTGGTTGTTAGGAAGGCGCGATGCTTTTGAGACTAAAGATATGTTTAATAGTGTCCTACACCGGGCGAAGTACCCTTGGTCGAACTTGCCAAAAGTATCATAGCTACAATACTTCTTACCGATAACATCTCTTCTTAACATAGGCAACCACCACCCCTACTATGTTTCCATGCACAGCACAAGGACCCTGCCAAGCCACTTGTGCAAACAAAATTGCATGCACAATCCCATCCTCCACGACCAAAAATTCAAGAATTTCGAAAAATACTATTCTTCACCCAAATCTCCACCACCGCTTGCAAGCAGCAGCATACCAGTCCCAGGCAAAAGGAATGTTGATGAGAAGGGGATTCGAACCCCTGCCCTTTCGGACCAGCGCATTGGAAGAACCTTAAGCTGGCGCCTTAGACCGCTCGGCCATCTCACCATTTGATGAATTGGTAAACCGTGTGTCAAAAAATAAACTCTGAGCTGAGAGGAGCGTGCTAGTGAGATCAACGAGGGTCCAGTGAGAGCCGAAGATGTCCGGGACTTGGCCCGGAGATTTAGTCCGAGGTGCAGCGGACAGAGGAAGACTGCGGAAGAGAGGGGCAATGGCGATGCGACAAGCTATGATGAGCAAGTATGACAGTGGCTACAACTGTTATAGACTGTCTTTGTTCCTGTAGTACGTCTTCCACCGAAGTGGACCTTCCATTGGGGTATTATATATCGTTGCTGTCGAGTAGCTGTACATCGGTACAAGATTTTTGGTGAGCTTTGTGCGGGTGACAATTAGTTAAGCGAGAACAGGAAGCTCTAAAGCCTGCGACTGTTTGAAAACCAAAGAAACCAAACCATTGTATATCGTTCAAGAAAACAAACAAAGAGAAAGGTCAAACAGAGAGAGGAATACAGTAGACCATGAAAATAAGTAGTTGTGCTTTCAACACAGAGTGAGGTCGAGCGAAATCAAGGGTCCCACCACTGCGGCACTGTGGCCTTCTCCGCGAAACGGGGACCTCCCCGCTATGGAGTGCAGTCCGAAGGGCGGAGATTCGTCGGATTCGTCTGTCTCCATTGCCTAGCAAAAGCCATGGGTCCAAACATCAATGTACTCAGACTTTCTCTACGCCTTCGGGTGGAAGGCGATTTCGGTGATTCTTCTGCTGGTGTTTGTCGAACTTCGCTAATCAGTTTGTCAAGTCGCTCGATGAACTCGACTCGTTTGGATATTGCGAATGGGTTGCGCGTGGCTGGTAGAATCGATTCGACTGCCAGAACAACCATATTGTAATGTGCGAGAAAGACCATCAGAAGCGGATCGCGATCGGAAAGACGCAACAAGGCTTTCGGCAGCCATGATAACCAGTGGCGAATCGGATGCAATGCCTGGAGTTGTTCGTCTGGTGTAGGTCCTGGAGGAGATATTCGTAAATTTTGCAAGAAGTTGATCAGCTCCTTTATTCCACGGACAAGCTCGGCATCGTCGCCGACTTGTTTCTGGAGTTCCTTCAATGTCGAACATGCCAGTTCCACCGAGGCATCTACCGAGTGTAGCGCATTCTCAGGCAGAACCGTCTCGCGGTTTTCTGCTTGTTGAATGAGACTCCTCAGCTGTGACTGGTGGCCGAACTTTTCCATTTCGTTTAGGGCCTTGGCGAAAAGTCAGCCAGATCCGTCAGTATGTCGTCAAGATAGAGGGGGTTTCACTCACCAAGTCAACGCCCTTCATGGTTTGCATGAATTCCTGGCTATTGTTTGGGTGGGAAGTAAGCAACTCCTCTTTTTGGATTAGTGCGACAGAAGGCAGAAAAGAGCTTCACTCACCTTTCAGGGGCCTGCCAGCTTAGCAGACATGAGGCGGCTAGCATGGCATCCACATTATTCCGGTTGAGTACCGTTAATGATTCCCGGAGTCCCCGAAGGGCCAAATCTCTGTAGTAATACGCCAAGTATACCATGGAGCTTGATTGTGTCAATAGTGCCAGATGCGTACTCGCCAGACCACAAACGCTATGTCGTACAAACGAGCAGCCTACCGATATGCGGTGGGTCCTGTTCTTGCGGTCAGAAAGAAAGCCATTGTTGCGGATAGAGACTCACGGACTCTGGGAGCAGAGAAAGGCCGAAGTCAAGAGCGTCCATGCTGACCGCGACAAGATCATCGCTGATTTTGCAAAGATGCGCCATTAAAAAGCGTTCCTGTTTTGACAGATCCGGAGATTCATCGATCGGGAACAATAATCGAAGAGATTGCGGCTCTTCAAAGGGGTCGTCGGCGTCGCCGTGTGCACTGTCTGAGTTGGCGCGGAGGATGCGAGCCACTTGCGTCGAAGATTCTCCCGAGAATGATTGGGAAGACAAAGCTTGCCCAAGAAAATCGCATCTTACCTGTCGCCGTATGCAGTTCATGCTGTGAATGGGAATCAGTATTCGCCTCTTCTCCATGACCTCTTCCTGCCTGCCTGGATACTGACCATTGCGGTTTTGCTTCGTCACATTTGATTCTTCTCCCGCGACAAGTTGCGCAGCCTGTGCGAGACTTCAAATGTGTCTTTCGAGCTTTCATCCTCGTGATTGTAGCAAGTCAAGTGAATGCAGGAGGCAAAGATGGCAAAAAACTTCTCCTTGCGGTGACCTACTTGAAGTGTGAGCATGACGATTAAAGCCCTGATAGGGAAGGTATCTGAGCATACTGTAGCCGAATTATACCCAGCTTTACAGACTCGTTCTCGCGAACTTGTCGGATTTGTTCCTCCTGCCTCGGAGATTGCTCCTTTACACGACCCTTATTCAGAACTTGATGAGTTGGGCTGATCGAAGGTGTAGGGCGTGTTGTCCCATATTTAGAGCTATACCGAAATGGAGGGTGGAGAACATGGTCAACAAGTCAGCGAGTAACATATCTTTATATCCAAGGACTCGGTTCTACAGCTCTCCTTGTGACCCGTGGCTGTGTCATTGGTAAACGATACAACATGCCGCGTCTCCGTTGTTCACGAACTGTCGTGAAGTTACTTTGACAGGAAGGTTCCAGAAACAGTCTTGCCCAGGAAGGGAAAAGTGAACCCTGGTTTTTCAACCTGGTAAGAATAGTCTCGTGCTACATCACTCTACAAAGCGAAACGCGACGGTTATCAACGAATCGGTGCCAGCGCCGGGAAATCGGGAGACCTGAGTGGCTTTTTCAGAAATCAACACGTTTTGGCCACATCGGCTGTGGCGCCTTCCGCAAGCGAGCGACCTTGCTTTTTTGACCACCGACTGTCGGTGTACCAACGAATCATCGTCGAGCTCGGAACACAATGCGTATACTCAAAAGGGAACAGAGAAATGCAACCAAGAGCATCGTTACAAAGCTAACCGTACGTAGATGCAGATTTTTGAGGTGACTCATTTACGATCGGATTACGAAACAGGCACGCGGTATGGTGATACCGTGCTCGCGAGTGGCAAAAAGATCCAGATCTTGGTTAATGAGGGACAAGGGAGCGCGCCACCCATCGCCGCTGCCTTGCGACGACTATGCGTGATAAAGATGGCCTCAATTCACATTCTGTCAAGGTTGCTGTAGGAGCAGCCTGATGGTTGCTACGCTTAGACGCTTGTAGTCCCGGTAGGGAAGCTGAAGCCATAGGCTTCGCCGAGATGTCGCTCAGCAAGCATGTCTCCCTTCCTGCAGGAATCCGATTATGCGAATTGCCAGGAGCTAGTAGGAACCGTTCTGACCAAGTGGATGTCTGCCGTTACTGTGCCTTTCGGAAGCTGTGAATACCGACCCGCCGGAGGAACGTAACGCTAAGTACTGTCCAGACTCCGGGGGACTGAAGGTGTCGGAAGCGAGCTACACAGCTGTAGGAAGTAGCTGAGGAGGCTCTAGTGCAGTCGATACGGCCAATGATCTGTAGAGACCCTCCATGCGACAACTACCAATACATGTGTCCACCTGTCATCTGCCATGATCCGCCTAAACACCGTAGGGCTAGAAGTGATGAAAGTGCAAACTCTAATGTGCCTATAGAGGTTCATTGGTATAGCATATGGTTACACAGTCACAACCGATAAGGAAAAGTTCGAAGGATCGATTTTCATTATTACATGTCTGTCTCCAGTCTGTGGACTCGATCGCCATGCAGCGCATTGCTGCAATTTTGCTTACATTGCGCAATCATTTGGGATGACCACTTGCAACGAATAGATGGCTATAATTGCAATGCCATCTGCAGTTCTGTTCCGGAATCCCTTTTCCTCCACCACGGATAAGCCTTGTACAAGGACCCTGCGGCTCCGCAAGCGCTACTAGGTTCGAGGGCCATGTTGTGACAGAAGACAGGAACACATGGGTGAATTTGGACATCACATGTTCGTACCTCAAAAGCAATGTGGCACTATGGCAGCGAGGCGCCAGGACGAGACCGATCAAACTTTATCTGTTCCTGGCCAGCCACGACCAGAATCTCTGCTTTGAGAATCGATGACTTTGCCATGTAGGCGGCTAACACGCGGCCAGTGAGGACCATGAGGATTATTGAAGTTCAAACTCGCGACATCATGCCTGATCAAATCTGAATAGCATGGGATGCTAACATGGCACTTTCGTGACTACCATATGGGATACTCCAGGATGACCTGGACGGTTGTTTGCCGCTTAAGCGTTGGATTACAATAACTCTTGAACTAAAAGGTGTCATTCAATTCCATCGACTTCACTTGACAATACCTCATGTTGAATCCTTCTGCATATGTCACTTTATGATCAGGCAGGTGGTCAAGAGTTGTCAAAGGCAAACTCGAAACCAAACAGCCTTTCAGCCCATCCAAGCCACGAAGTGTACATCGGGGACGGACATGGAGACCGGGGTAATAGATGTGGAGTCGACAACCCGAATACTTGCGTTGTTTCTGCTTTGTAATACAAGACCATCTCTCATACTCCGAGCAAAAAAAAGACTGCTTCGGAAGCTGCTCCAAGTCTGGGGGATTTTGCCCCTCCCCTTGTCGGATGCCAGATGGGCCCGAAATTTTGAATGCCATCAGTGCGTTCTCGGATGTGCAAATGAGTCCAGAACAACTCGAGAGAAGTGGGCCTGTCCGACGCAGCGTTGAATGACCAGCTTGCTAAAGTGTCAGACGATTGGAAAAGCGCCTTCCAAAATCGGACATGCGCATACCCGTAGCCCTGTTGCCATGCCTGGATCCCATGCATCGAGCTTTGAGCACAAGGGAACTACCCATCGGGAAGTCTTGTAGTTGCTTGCAAGCCAAGAAGGCGGGCATGAAAAAAACGGAGTAGTTGGAAGTGGGTCCCCGACAAGAAACGGAGATGTGCGAAAAGATTGTGACATCTGTCGTGTGATTGCTCTGTAGGTCTGCTTCCTCTTCGGCAAGGTTCTCATACTGCTCGGTGTTTGGGTTTCTGCCTTTGTGTTGAGAGTGAGCTGTTTAACAAGAGCTTTGGCAAATGTTGAGTAAAGCAGGGCTAACTACTGAAGACTCGACTACTTTCGCTAGATCGAGGGTCGCGAAAATAGCGCCGCTCCCGTCAACGGTATGGCAGGTGACATGCATGCTTGGACCTGCGCTAGGTGAAATGGGGAGAAAGAAGCCAGGTCATGTTGAGGCTGTTCATGCTCCGGTGGCGAAGATGTTGGCTGACTGGAGACGAATTCAAGAGACCACTCTGCGAAAAGGTCCGAATATAATGGAGTTGGCAGTCTGGAGAGTTGATCACCCGTGATCGAGCAATGGCTCATCTCAAGACTTGGCTTTCTTGTGTCCTTGCTCTTGAAGACGTTTGCTCAAAATCTCGTAGTCTGGTTCAATGGATCTTCCCCCTCTTAGTTTTCTTGGTCTGGGACTGATCTCATCTTCTTCATATCCTCGGGAGGTGTACCATTGCCGAGCATGAGTATTGCGCTTGAAGACTGTGAGCATTGATTTGTCCATGCCCGTGGCTTTGCCAATATGCTCGACCATCTTGAAGAGGTGTCGACCTAGGCCACAATCTCGGAAATGATCGGAGATGTGGATCTCGTAGATGTAGACAACGTTCTCGTCCTCTTCTTGGGTGATCATGAACGATAGAAAGCCAATGATCGAATGGTCCAATTCTGAATCTTTGGTCCATTGCTTCTCGGTTTCTGGAAGACGTCCATTACTGAGCTTGACAACTAGGTAGCGCATGTCTTCGTCCTCCATCTCTTCGAGTTTATGCTCATCATCCCAGCCTTGACGACTTGCTTTGTAATCTTTGTAGCTCGTGTGTTTGATCAATTCGAAGAGTGTTTGTGGGATTCTGGGTGCGGACCTGGTCTCGTTCGATGGTTCGTTGTCGAGCCCAAAAACATCAGAGCTTGTGGTCATGTCGATTTGGAACATCGGCGGACTATCCTTTGTCGTCGATTCGATCTTTCGTGTAGAAGATTGATACTCCATCAACTCCGTCGGTAGATATTCCTTGGTAAAGTGAGATATTGGTAGGTTGTTAAGGTCTCGGATTTTCCGGAAGCGCGAGAGGGCCTCACTGGCTTCAATGTATAGCTTCATGCCTTGACTCTCAGTCTTACCAAAGGTGCGAAAAACATCACTGCGCCTGAGAAGCACGTTGCCGTAGTCCTTGGATGTTCGCAAAGGACAACTGGTAAGGAAGTCGCATGCTCCAAGAATGACCCATTTCATGTCCATGTCTCTGAGTGAAGATTTTGCTTCCTCAAGCAGATCCTCGGCCTCTTCATCGTCTTTGTAGTATATCGATTTGACCAGGTCCAGAGTTGGTGGTTTGCCAGTCTTTTCATGCACCAAGACTAGGGATGTATTTGTCTCCAAAAGTCTGTTAACACCCCATAATCTCCACTTGTTAATCTCCCTTTCCGTCGCTGCACTCGCCATGCTCCTGACCTCAGAATCACCTATGTCGAATTAGTTTTGTTGTTTGGAAGATTTTCAAAGTCAAGTCGACGCGACGGTGTTTTGTTCGTGTTTCGTATTGACGTCAAAGCCGGCTCTCAACCGAGGGCTGGACAATTTCTACGGATTTATGCTCGGCCAAAAGTGTAGACGACATCAACAATGAACACTGTGAAAACATGATGCGGCAAACAGCAAGTCTTTGGGCCAAAATAGCGACACAGAAGTCGTTGCTACGCGGCAAGAATGTGTTGACTCTGGAACATGTACGCGCCGTCTCACCGGAGGATTGGAATTGGCAGTGGCTAACGGATGGAAAAGTTCATGCAAAAGAAGAAGGCGCTGAGCCTATGGCGAGAGATCACACGCGCCATCGCTAGTATGTCTTCAATCGTCCAGAGTGTCTGAATGTCAGTCTGATGAAAACACAGAAATCCCTGGATCGCCGACGAAGAAGGAGATGCGAGAATATGCGCGCACCGAGTTTGAGCGCCATCGAGATGTGCAAGACATTGGTCACATTCGCTACCTCATCTCGACGGGACGCACCCAATTCGACGGCATGAAGCGATACATCAACGAGCAGGTGCTATGAGCATTTGATGGGCACAAGCAGAGCTCAGACGGCAGGCTCGCATTCCCTCTCCTCACACGTTTTCATGCTATCATGCCTTTCTAAGATACCCACCCAAACCACTATTGCATTGTCCTATTATCAATCACCAATTCCCAAAGGAATCTCGTCACTTCGGATAGTTTGTTCGCTCAATGCAAAGTGACAATAGTGTGTGAAGCAAAACTTGTCGTCGTCCATGTCAGTCGGGCGGTCGGCGGCAAGCTCCGTCGCATTCGCATGGCGGAAGGAAGAAGTTGCGGGCAGCGAATTGCGCTTTCAGTTTGGCAAGAAGTTGAAGCTGCGAGAAACAAGAAACATCGGCGCCTTCTCTCCACCACCGTCCACACCTGTCGCAAACATCAACACACGCTTCTCCCGCCATCAATCAACCCCCCTTCACGCGCGATCATCACCATGGCCGACGTCGCTCAATCTCCTGTCCCTCTGGACACCATCCCCGTCTCGCCCGAGGGTGGTAATGCCGCCTCAGACTCTACTCCCTCCACCAACTCCGGCGAGGTTGTCACCGTCTTCCACGACCCAGAGAACTTCAACGTCAAGCACCCTCTCGCCCACACCTGGACTCTCTGGTTCACAAAGCCCCCAAGTGGAAAGGTACTTGACCAGCCAGCCTCGCCATGCAGCCACATTGTCCTAACACGCCTAGCAGCAAGACTGGAATGAGCTGTTGAAGGAGGTCATCAGCTTCAACTCTGTCGAGGAGTTCTGGGGCATCTACGTAAGATCACACCATCCTTCCCTGCCATCCCTTCACCCGTCCATCCATCCACCCACCCATCCAACACCCACTAACCCAACCCTCAGAACAACATCACTCCCTCGTCCGAGCTCGCCCCCAAGTCCGACTACCATCTCTTCAAGCACGGCGTCCGCCCCGAGTGGGAAGACCCTCAAAACAAGCACGGTGGCCGTTGGTCCTACACCTTCAAGCAGCGCCAGGCCAACGACGACATCTGGCTTCACGTCCTGCTTGCCGCCATCGGTGAACAGCTCGAGGATGACAACGACAACGAGGTCATGGGTGTCGTCATCAACATCCGCAAGGCCTTCTACCGTATCGGTCTCTGGACCCGCTCCGCCGGCACAAAGGCCAACCCCACCAAGCAGGGTCAGCCCCAGCGCACTCCCCAGGAGTCGCAACAGATCCTCATGAAGATCGGCAACAACTTCAAGACCGTCCTCTCCGTCCAGGACAAGGAGCCCGTCGAGTTCATGGGTCACTCCGACTCTGCCAACGCCGGTTCCACTCGCGCCAAGGCAAAGTACTCCGTCTAAGCTGCTCCTCCAACCATCTCTCTGTCGAACTTGCATTTTTCAGCGGACTCGGGATCATCAAAAGAAACCAAAAGGGCGTTCACGGCGTTGATAACTTTCTTCAGACCATGCAGGTCGCTGTACCGCTTTTACACACCATGACATTTATGGGGGCATGACTTTTTTCTTTTCTTTTCGTCTTCTTCAATACCAATACACACAACAGGGGGAGAAAGCAGGGACGGGCAGTCTAGGAGGTTGAGCAAGTGGCCCTCTGTTCTAACGACGTCCGTCTGGTTTTTATGACGCGTAGAACCTGGCACGGTTATGGGGCATGGAGGATTAACGTAGAGATTGGTTGATACCACGAATATGAAACATCTGATAATATTCCATCTTGTTGAAAAAAGTATGATTTGACCGTTTGACGACGCGAGGAGCTTGTGATGACAAGGCGTTCTGCCTCACCCCCTCGTAGACATGCATCGCCATGTAAAAGACAGGGCTCTCAATGGATAACCTCGCCCAGAATTCCTATTAAGATACGAAATGTTGTCCAAACCTACAACATGCTTCACTGACATCCCAGAATGTATACCCTTTCAGGATTAGAATATCTCTACAATAGCAGAACCATCATATTGCAAGACCCGAGAGAAAATGAAGTCAACAGTAACAGAGAAGCACTCATTGATGTGAAAGAATTATATTACACTGGGTGCAAGGAAAACAACAAATCGCTCCTTCCTATTTGAGAGATAATGTCTATTCGTCGTCGTCGGCCATGTCCTCGTCCTCGACCTCGAACTCATCGGGGAGTTCGGCCTCCTCGCCTCCTTCTACGTCTTCGTCGACTGCATTCAACACGCCAGATGCGGCAGCCGCGCCTACACCGGCACCGGCGCCGAAGCCCAATGCGGCAAGAGCGTCATCGCCGGTTTGACGGGCAGGTGTGAAGGGTGTGGCGCCCTGTTGTGATGATCCACCGACAACCGGTGCTGCGGCGGCGTTGTTGGTCTTCTTCTTGGCCTTGAGTTCAAGCAGAGACTTATCCTCTGATGACTGCGTGTCGTGGAGTAGGATCACACCTCCAGTGGGCTTCTTTACTGGTTGGTAGCGACCTTCTGGCGAAAAGGAGATGTACTTGATCTGTGCCGGAAGCACGCGGCTCATGTTTTCCAGCTCGTAGCCGACCTTCTCGCGCTCAGCCTTCTTCTTTGTGTTGCTATCCGTGAGTGCAGCCTCGCCCTTCTCTTCGGCAAGCTTGGCAGTATCGATAACGTTATCATCCATGTCCATCTTGTCGCCAGATTCGACCTTGGGACTTGTGGGTGTTGTGTCGATGTCCATGCTTTCACGTCTAGCTTGCCTCTTCTTTGCCTGTTCTCTGCGCTTTGCGTGTGCCGTTGTTGACAAGACGGCAGCCTTGACCTTCTCAGGAGCTTCTTCCGCCTTGACTTCAGCCTCAGGGGGGTAGTCGAACACACTAGGGCGAGTGTTGCTGTGGAACTTGAATGATGGAATCTCGAGGTCAGAGTCGACACCAATGATAGCGGTAGGGGTGAATGAGAGGGTGAGGAAGTGAGTAAGGGGGAACCAGTACCAGTACTGAGTAAAGACGGCCATACCGACAATGGCGGACATGTTGAGGTTGCCGGTAGGAGTTTGAAGACCGATGGTGCAGTTGCGACCACCGGCGTCAATGATGCCGAGGGCAAGAGCGCAACCGAACTTGCACATGGCGTCCTCATGTCTGTCGCTGATGATCTTCTGCAGGGTCTTGCGGATGGTGGCAACCTTGGGGTTCATGGCCTCATTTTGCTGAACCATGATCATGGACAAAGAGATGAGAGCACCCTGACGGACAAAGTCGACAGAGTCCTTCATCATGGGCTCTAACAGGTCGATGGCCTCATCGAGGCCGGTACCAGCACAGGCAATGCCAAGGGCCATGGTGGCACCATATCTGACGTGAGGGTTGTAGGACTCGGAAAGGAGCTCGACCATGCGAGGCACAGCACCAGGCTTGCGGAAGAGGACGAAGCCCAGGGACATGACAGCAGCACGACGGACATCATCACTGACATCGCTAACGGCGACGTGGAGAAGCTTTCTGACGGCCTTGTTGCTGCTGGTACCGCAGTAAGCGAGGGCGACGGTAAAGATACCACCATATCTCAAAGCCGGGTCGGCATCGTCGAGAAGACCGTTGATGAGCTCGTCAGCACCTTCTTGACGGTTGTACATGATCAAGGCCATGCCCATGGCAAGGCCGCGGACAATCTTCTCGTGCTGGGTCTCGTGTGCGTAGACAATCATGTCCTCAAGAGCTCTGGTGTTGCCAGTGCCAAGCATGACGAGACCCATAGCAAGACCGACGGCTTCACCGTTAATGGCCGAGTCGCTGTAGAGAACGCCCTTGAGAGCTTCGTAAATGTCTTCGGAGCCAGTAGCCATACCAGCAACACCCAGACCGAGGGCACCACCGTGTTGGACGACTTCTTCTTGAGTGTCCTTGAACTGCTCGAGAAGGTAGTCAAGCACATTTGTGCCGTGGTTGGAGTAGATCAGACCAAGAGCGTAGAGAGAACCACCCTGGCTGTAAGGAGATCCGGTACCGGCGACAGCATTGCGCTTGGGGAGGTAAGGCTCGAGGAGCTTGCGACCGTTGGCGAGGTTTCCTCTGTGAATGACGCCGAGCGCAGCAGTGGCGGTGAACTTTGACCAATTGACGGCCTTGCCCAACCACTCGAGGTTGTCACGGAAGAAGGTGTCGACAGTGGTACCGGAGTTCATGAAGGCGTTTGAGAAAGTGACTGCCGTGTGGAAGATGGAGTTGCGGGCCTCGAGGCTGTCGCGGACCTTGTTGAGGATGTGCTTGTCCGTGTGGCTGTTACGGAAGAGGAACTCAAGGTTCAGCTCGATGCTGGTAGTGCCGCGCAGAATGTCGCGTATCGAGTTGAAGGCCTTCTTCTCCTCTGCCGTTGTCGCCTTTGCTCCTGAAGGACCTGTGCTTCTTCGCAACTCAGACAGGAGCTGTGTCGACTCGTCAGCATCGTCAGCGCCTTCGCTGGTAGGCTCAGGGGATTTGTCGTCGCTTGAAGGAAGCTCTTCCATAACACGGATCAGGAACTCCTGTGTGCCGTTCTCGTACAAATCAAAAGACAGTTGGTATGCAATGGCCAATGACTTTGCGTCGGCCTTCTGCACAAGCTGGCGGAGCATGTTGCTGGCCATCGAGTACTGCCCAAGGTGTACAACACATCTAGCGATGGCGAAGTAGTCCGGGTCGGGAATATCGTTGAGCAGTTCGAGAATAAGCTGCAAGATCTCGTCTCTAAGCCCGCGCTCTTGCACCACGTTCATGCAAATCTCAAGCACATACTCCATCAGCTCATCTGTACTCTGCTTGTCCTTGCCGCAACGCAGAATGGCATCCTTCAAGACCTGACGGCTGCGGGCCTCGATAGCAATGCCAACAACGTGTCGGTATGCGCCAGTTTGATAGCATGACTCGAAGATGCGTTGAATGACACCGTGAAGGCTCTTTTGTGTGGCAGGCGAGAGGGAGTTGGGGGCGGGATGTGAGCCAGCGACTCCAGCGGCTGCGCCATCGGCCTGGACACCGTCGACTTCGCGGGAAAGGAGCGACTTTGGCGGTGCGGAAGATTGGGAGAAAGGAGTTGTGGTATTGGCGCTGCCGTTGGCAGTGGGTAGCGACGAGTCGTTGAGCGATGCAGACGGCACCGAACTTGAGGGAGCGGGAGGGTTCTGGAGTGCTGACAGGGCGACGTAGGTATCAATGCACTTGGCTGCCGGAGTGTCAGTCGGACAAGCAGTTCTATTGCCTCAGCATTCTCTTCACATACCAACAATGGTCTCCTCAAACTCGCCCTGATGATCCAAACGGAAGAGCTTGCCAGCGCCGAGGGCGAAGACCATGCTCTCGTTGTACTCCTGCAGCTGGTAGTAGACCTTGGCCGCCACCAGTGCGGCGAGCTCGCGGTTAGGGAACGATTCGTCCTCGTAGAGAGCCTCACTGTCATGTGTCAGTCCATGCTCTTGATAGCCATATCTTGATAATGATTGCGCACATTTGCCCGATGGACCCCGAGACCTCAGTCCAGATGTTGTCCATGTCATTGTTCAGCTCCTCCAGGGCAAAGATTTGCAGAGCAGTGTCGGGCTCTGAGAGGAAGCCGACCAAACTGGCCGCAGCAGAAGGAGCGCCGACCATGGTGATGATGCGAAAGTAGACGTGTGGGTTATGGTTGATGCGAAGGTAAGAAGAAGGCGTTTGTCGTGAGTGAGTGGCGCCGCAGCTCGGAGGTCGAAGCACGTGCGAAAGTCCTCTCGTGCAGACTAAATGGGAAGCGGCGATGCAGAAACAGGTGTCGTCAAGCTCTAAGCAGAAGGAACAGAATCGTCGTGATGGAAGTGAAGGCGCGAATTGGGAAGCTTGTTGCTGCTGTAGATTGTCCGAACGGAAGCTACGAGACACCAACACGCTCATGACGCTCGTCATCAACCACTCGGCGTTTCCCGTTCCTGCGTCTTCAATGCACAATCCATTCACAAATTATGCTGCTGCAATGCAACATGTTCTCAAAGATAAGGTACAGCAAATGTCTAGTGAGAGCTGTAAATATCAATGTTCTCTGCGGACGACTTGAATTGTCAGGAAAGCACTGTGATTTGCGATAGCTCTTTACACAGTTATACGGAGAGAACCTGCACCCACCCTCGCCCTCGACTAGGAGTGTATCAACTGTCCTCTCTGCTTTTGGGTTTATTACCCGTCCTTCTGTGCACTCAATTATGTCTAATTGACAATCACCTCTTTACCAATCTCGCAAACCCCTTCGATGTTCCGCAGGAAAACGATTACAAATTCATTCGAGATCAATCGGTCGAGATGTTCCTTTGCCGTGAAGGCAATATTGAGTGGGATGCTGAAGTCTTTGAATCTGGTGCCGATCATGTTACGATTTCGTCGTGTGTTGAAATTCCATCACTTTACGACAGCCTGGTAGCCAAGCGGCCATTGTCGCTGGTCTGAGAATCTCAAGAAAAACAATTGATACGCAGTCCAGGTCAAGTCAAGGGCCATGAAAGATATTTCTGTACTCCGGGGCCTCCAAGACAATGAAGGCCCAAAGACATCGGCGCAGCTCATGTCTTGCTCGCTGGTTTGACACCAGTGACGGTCGCATTTTCCTCAGCCTCACCCACAATAGTTGAGTGTTCCGATAAAGCACCGTCCTGTCCGGGTTGATAGTAGTCCTTCATAATCTCTGTTCCAAAGCCGAGCTCCTCAGCATTGAGCGGAAGTACTCTTGACCAACCCCTAGTGTAGTAGGTGTGGCAATCGAAGATCCCTGGTTGATCCTTTCTTTCCCAGAAAACACGGTAATTGGGGGGATGATGTCTGCCACATCCCGTACAGAAGAGTCGGCCTGGTGTGTCTTGACGGTGAAAAGGGACGTGAGTATCCCAGATGATTGAAGAGGCCGATGGTCCTTTCTTCAATTGCCGGATCACCCAGGATTGGAATGCTTGCGAGCGACGGGAGTCAAAATTTTTCCTTCGATTGTGTCCCTTGGTAAGGTTCCTTTTGCGGAAGGTAGCATCTTCGGCATATCGGGCTCGACATATCTCGTTGTAGCGATCGTATTCCTCTATACGGGAATCCAGGCTCTTTGGAAGTTCGACACGAGATGAGTTGCTAAACAGACGGGAAGATGCCAGAAGCTCCAACGACTGCAGGACCGGGATGTATGTTGTGCTGTTCTGGTGCACGAGTGACTTTATAGCTGGAAGGCGATTGCCAAAATTTGCAGTCATCAGACCCAGCATCCTTTGTGGCACATGCCCAGCACGGCTAAGCAGTGTGTACATGCTTCCACCGCCGTACCGGAGTCTTTCTCAGAAGTTTTTGATGCTCGTTGACGGCGAGATTGATCTCGTGAGTCGTGACGGGGAGCGACAGACTCCGAATCAGCACAGACCAGCCGAACTTCGACCTGAACTTCGAAGACCGTCACCTTTCTGACATCTTCGCTTCCATCTTTTTACGTGCATCTTCTCAATTCAGAAAGAGACAAGCATCAGAGTAATCATCACAATTACGCTCGGCACACTCATGTTCTATGAGGGTGTCGAATAGCCGAGATAGGTCGCGCAAACAACGATTCTTTTTCAACAAGGCTCCAACGACACGTCCTCCGGTTTACGGGAGTCGTAGGATGGACAGGACATTCTACTTTACGATAGGGTAAACGTAGAGGTGTTTTTGGTTGGAGTGAAGAAAAAGCGCCGTTGGGAAACGTTAAGTATAGCTGTCCTGAGGGTGGAAGACGCATGTGAGTTCAAGATCTATGCACAAAGGTCAAGTAGCATTATGTGATAATTGTTGATTTCATTCCCACACAGTCAAAGGTTCACTACTTTGCAGCTGCCCACTCCTCACGCAAATCTCGAAGAACATCAGGATACCATCTCTCACCCACATCTTGATGACTTTTGACCCGATTCCTCAATGTAGCTTCACCAAGCGTTTTTGCTTTATTCCCTTTCTTGAATGTAAATTCGACATCATCGATTCTGCCTCCATTCTTCTCGATAATCCGACGGCGTTGCTCTTTGATGTCTTCCGGAACATTGCCCACCCCCACTTCATCCAACTCATCGAACTCTGCATCATATCTCACGCCTTGGAAGAAGGGGATGGACAGCCTAGCACCGGAGCCAGCGGACGGCGATAGCACCCGATGAGTAGTCGAAACACAAACCCCCTGCGTCAAAGCCTCCAAACCCTGTCCAATAGCCACAACAAGCGTTCCAGGAATAGGAGGACAATCTATCCATGTGCCAGCAACATTCTGCACCTGTAAACCTCTGTGGTTGGTGACCTGTAGCAGATAGCTGGTCAACATGGAATCCTTATGCGGCCCCACACCTTGACCTTCAACTCCTGCTTCCTGATCAAGGGTGGATAGAGCAGGGTACTTCACAATCTTGAGCTTATGCTGTTGATCTTGATCAAAGTATTTGTCAAAAGCGTCCCTGTGGAGATGCATAGCCTCTGCGATCAATGAGGTGAATGCGATAGACATCTCGCTCATCTTAGTCATATAATCTGTGAATACATCTCGGAAGCCGGGGAGTGCGGTCTCGGAAGGCCATTGATTTGGTGCTCGAAGGTTTTCGTACAGAGGTGCTCCTGGTTTTGGAAGCGGATGTTCAGTTGAGAAGTCGAATTGCTCCCGTTGGTCTGTTTTGCCGGCTGTGATTTCCGCTGCTAGTCGAGAGTATCCTAGGAAGGAAGGGGCGTTCTTCATCTCAATCTTGAGTCTGGCTTCCGTTCAATCGGTGACCACAATGACAACTTGTAAGATTGGTGACTTACTTTTCTTCCTCTGGTATATCGAACACTGCTGTTCCCGCGGCTTTCACTTGCTCGAACAGATTGTCTGGTATTGGAGTGTTTTTGATGTATAGGAAGCCTACTTCCATGAGAGCATGACGTAGTTCTTCTAGTAGTTCGGGCTTTGTTCGTGGATCGTTGGCTTTTGCCAAATCCAGGACTGGGACAGTGGTAAATGCCATGACTATTATAGCACCAAGCAAAGGTCAAGATACAGCGATTTCTGCGTTGATATGAATGAGCAGAGGTCAAGTGGGATACACCTCCGCATCTACAGTCCGGGATCGCCAAGACGTCACGGCAGATGGCGTGCTCGATGGCTGGCAGTACTTGTACAATAGTCAAACATATCATGAGGCAGCTCATCCCTTGGTTACAAGCAGCACAGATGTATCCGTAGGACATCACACAAGTCTACCTGGGCAGTAGCGTGAGGTCGAAACTTGATTGCTACTCGGCCCCTTGTCTTCATGTACTTCTGGCAATGCGGGCAATGGAGTTACCGTGAAGTTACGGGGTTCATTCGCTCAGAATGCTTACTGGGAACACTCTGTAAAGGCTGACAGCTGCTCTGGTAGTCTCTTCGAGATGAAGGTTGTCTTGATGAAATGATTGACGTTGACAAGGCTTCAATCGAAAAACAGTAATCTGCGGCGCACATTTCTCAGACTGCCACGATCTTTCTGAGCACGGCGCGTCTCGCCGTATTCCTCAACTTCTCAGTTTGGACCGCACAACCACCAAGCACTCTCCAAGCCATGGAAGCAAAGCGAAGCCTTTCCCACATGCTTAAGTTGAGCCTATTCGATATCCGGAAGGTCAATGGATGCGCCTCCACGTCGCTTGAAAGTAATTGAGAAGGCAGAGATGCACGCCGGCTGGTCAATGCCGTCGGTGCCGACCACGTGCAAGCGACACAAACCAATCAGGCAGGAACAAAGATAAGCACGTGGAGCTATCGCAACTTTCGCTCGCTGCTCAACATCGCCTCCTGCATCTTTCTGAACGCACAATTGTTCCGTGGTATAGTGGTGATCCACACCTAGAGACGGCATGTACATGCAACCGAAATGGTGGCCCTCATATCCGCGCCTACGGGTCATGGCTAGATCAAAGGAAAAGCCAGCCAGCAATCAGATATAAAAGAAGGCGAGCCATTGGCAAGTATCCTTTCGCATCTCCATACCCTTTGTAATCATGAAGAGCACCATCGGAGCTGTACTTGTTGGAACTGCTCTTGTTGCAGCTGCTCCCCCTGCAGACCGTCGCGATGTCGACACTCGCTTCCCGTACACCGGGCCTGCTATTCCAGTCGGTGATTGGGTCGACCCTACCGTCAAAGGCAATGGTAAAGGCTTCCCTCGTCTGGTTGAGGCTCCTGCTGTGAAGCCCAAGTCATCCAACCCGACCAACAACGTTAATGTCATCTCCCTGGCCTACATCCCTGGGGGTATGAACATTCATTACCAGACACCTTTCGGTCTCGGATCCGCACCTCAGGTTCAGTGGGGTACTCAGCAAGACAATCTTTGCAATGTTGCTACCGGACAGTCCAACACGTATGCACGCACGCCTCCTTGCTCTCTGGCTCCTGTCACACAATGCAGCGAGCACTTCCACGAAGTTCAGATTACCGGACTCAAGCCAAACACCAAATACTGGTACCGCATTCCGGCTGCCAATGGTACCACCGAGTCTCAGACTCTCAGCTTCCGCACTGGACACGCTGCCGGCGACCGCTCCGAGTTTACCATCGCTGTGCTGAACGACATGGGATACACCAATGCTTATGGTACTCACAAGTACCTCAACAATGCTGTTGAGGATGGTCTCGCTTTCGCCTGGCACGGTGGTGACATCTCTTACGCTGATGATTGGTACTCTGGCATTCTACCCTGCGAGGACTCATGGCCTGTTTGTTACAACGGCAGTTCAACCAGACTCCCCGGTGGCCCTCCCTACCCTGCTGAGTACCTCGATGCTCCTCTACCCGCTGGAGAGACTCCCAACCAAGGTGGTCCCCAAGGAGGTGACATGAGTGTGCTGTACGAGTCCAACTGGGATCTTTGGCAGCAGTGGATGAACCCTATCTGGTCCAAGGTTCCCTACATGGTTCTTCCTGGAAACCACGAAGCTTCTTGTGCCGAATTCGATGGAGGCAACAACACCCTCACTGCCTATCTCAACAACGATCAGGCCAACTCTTCTGCAGCAAAGTCGGCTCTGAACTACTACAGCTGTCCTGAGTCTCAGAGGTATGTCAAGATGACGATGTAACATTTAGGAGAATCATGCTAATCACACTCCAGGAACTTCACAACCTTCCAACACCGCTTCCGCATGCCCGGAAAGGAAAGTGGCGGTGTCGGCAACTTCTGGTACTCCTTCGACCACGGTCTCGCCCATTTCATCAGTATCGACACCGAGACGGACTTCGCCTACAGCCCCGAATGGCCCTTCATCCGTGACATCAAAGGCGACGAGGCTCTGCCTACCGAAGCACAAACCTTCATCACCGACAGCGGTCCTTTCGGTCGCATCGACAACAACAATTGGAAAGACAACAAAGCTTACGAGCAATACCAATGGCTAGCCAAGGACCTCGCTGCCGTGGACCGCACCAAAACCCCTTGGATCTTCATCAACGGCCATCGCCCCATGTACAGCAGTCAAACCTCCTCCTATCAAAAGAACGTCCGCAACGCTTTCGAAGAACTGATGCTCGAACACGGCGTCGATGCTTACTTTGCCGGCCACATCCATTGGTACGAGCGTCTCTTCCCCCTTGGCGCCAACGGCACCATCGACACTGCTTCCATCAAAGACAACAACACCTACTACACCAACGAAGGCAAATCTATCACTCACATCGTCAATGGAATGGCTGGAAATATCGAATCGCATAGTGAATTGTCTGCGAACCAGCCCGTTCTCAACATCACTGCCGTGTTGAATGCAAGAGATTATGGATTCAGCAAGTTGAAGATCACCTCTACTTCTGCTACTTGGGAGTTCATCAAGGGTGGAGATGGAAGTGTTGGAGACAAGTTGACGCTGTTGAAGAAGTAAAAGTGAACAGATGAAAATTGGCATATCTCAAGGGTCTGATGGGGTGTAAAACGTAGATGTCAAAATGCAAGATGATTTTCAAGATCAACGAGATGACCAAAGAGAGTACAGGAAGTGTTTCGTTTCACTGGAAGAACAAACCATACTGAAAATAATCTTGCCTTTTCACAACGCGGATCCAGGAGGTGAGATTGAGTTAGGAGTTGTTGCGAGAAAACAGAAAAAAAAAGAATCATAACGTTTTCATCACATCTCAAAACCCTGCTGGGGTGTAGAATGTACATGTCAAAATGCAACATCATTTTCAAGATCAATAAAACGTCCAAAGAGAGTGCAGGAAATGTATTCTTTCACTGGAGATCGGAGCATTGGGCACATTAGCAATCTTTTGGTGTTGGCTTGCTCGATGTTAAAGATTGCAATATGTGCAACGGAATCACAGCACGAGCGTCTTGATCTGGTGATAATAGGAGACGAAACACGGGGAGAAAGCACGGTGTCGAGGACTAGGCACGTCAAACCTCTTCTAGTACCGGCTCGCTCGTCAAGTCGACGTTACGATTGACGTGCAACGGAGTCACAGCACGAGCGTCTTGATCTAGTGATGATAGGAGACGAAACACGGGGTCAAAGCACGGTGTCGAGCACCAGGCGCATCAAACCTCTTCTAGTACCGGCTAGCTCGACAATCGACGTGCAACGGAGTCACAGCACGAGCGTCTCGTTGTCACGATCACGGAAGGTCAAGCACAGGAGAAAGAAAAGCACACTGTCGAACCCGGTTCATTGTTATTACGCCTCCTGTCTATCGTATCGTCTCGTTCTCTCCGTCTTGCTCACTGCGGGAAATGAGGAGGCCAGTTAGGCCAGTTGGCGTAGTGCCAAGCTAGTAGACTCGTCAGTGACCCGGTTCGTCATGAAAGGAGTGAATGGATACGTACGGGGAGGTGGGAGGGGGTTGGCGAAGGGAGGGGGCGGGAGAGG
>JGI24891J29808_1000138_pt1 | contig 88835 bp, 96 predicted proteins | sample FreactcultuFSWF8_FD_29808 | JGI IMG/M metagenome (IMG submission 29808)
ACCCGCCGAGCCTGCCGCTTCTTCAGGCGAGAGACCTCGTCTCAACCTCGCCGGCTCCAAGCCCACATGGCGCGAGCGCGAGGCCGCAAAGGCCGCTCAAGGCGGTGTATCACCCGCTCCTGCCTCGCCCGCACCTCAAGCCGAATCGGCCGCTGCACCTCCCGCCGCACCCCCAGCCGACGAGCGTGTCGCCACCGCAGAGGCAGCCCTTCCTAAGCGTTCGGGCTACGTTCCTCCTCACATGCGTGGTGCCAGCGGTGCCGCTCCCTCCTCCGACTCTGCACCTCCCGCCGCCGCACCTCGCGAGCGCTGGGCCCCCAGAACCCCCCGCGGTGATGGCGAGACTCCTCCTCCCGCTGCTGGCGGCAGATACGAGCCTCCCTCTTCCCGCGGCGGTTCTTCCACCGGCGGTGCCTACAGACGCGGTGGCTTCGGCAGCAGAAACTAGACGGTGGAGAATGTCCGGAACGAGGATGAAATATGGTGATGTGTCGTTAGTCAAGTAGTCACAAGTGGGGAGTTGATGTCCTTTTTTTTGCAATGATCTTTTCTTTTTGGAGCACACAAAAAGGGAAGAATGGGTTTCCGTTTCCTACACATAGCCGAAGAAAAAGCATGCATTCTTTTTACGACCCCTTCCCTCTTCTTCCTGGCCCATGTTTTACTGTTCTCGTTTATTGCTTAGTAGTGTACAGTACTGTACTTATGTAGAGTATATTCAAATTTGCGCAGTTCGTTTGCTTACACCCTTCTTGCTGGTCTTGGATTCACATGTTCTTGTTGATTGGTATCGAGCAATAGCTAATAATAACAGTCGCAACTTCTCTCCCTTGCGTAACTTCCTCCTGTGCGTGCTTTGTAGAAAAACAACAATGATATAATGCGCGGCTAGATTGAGACACACCGCTTCGTTCCTTCCTTCCATGCATCTTGCCTGCATCAGCTGTTCTATGCAGCTTGGTACTTGCGGAGCTGTTGGCATCATGTCAGTAAACAGTTATTTGATCGAAGCGATTTTTCGAAACTTACATCCATGGTGAGCGTTCTGCTGCTGTTCACAGTTTGATCTCTCATGACACCGACAAGGGTTTCGCTATTCTGGAAAAGTCCAGTCTGTGATTCATGTCAGCGGATTGTTTAGATCGTGTAGACTCCATGGGTCTTACCTTGAGAGAAATGACAACGAACTGCATGCCGGGGCCTGCGTGCTCCTTGACATAATTGGCCAGGCGGGCAGTATTGGCGTTATCGAGAGCAGCATCAACTTCATCGAGCACAAAGAAGGGCGATGGTGCATATGTGTGGATCGCAAATAGAAGCGCCAGCGCAGCCATAGTCTTCTCACCACCCGACAAATGCTCCATGTCACGGAAACGCTTGAGCGGAGGCATAGCGTGGTACTTGATACCACTGAGGTATGGCTCATCAGTGTCCTCAAGATCAAGGTAAGCTTGACCTCCAAGAGGGAAACTCGCTGTGCGAGTGAGTTCCTTGTACACCTGATCGATCTGGCCAGAGATGTGATCGTACGCCTTGGTGAAGAGTTCTGATCTCGTTTCTCTAACTTCGTCGAATTGATCCTTGGCCTCTTTGGCGGCCTTGCGACTGGCTTCGAACTCATCATCGGTGGATTTGAGACGTGCTTCGACGCCCTCAAGACGCTCGATGGCTCTCATGTTTGGTGCCATCTTGTCAAGGTCGGCTTGTATCGTCGAGATCGTTTCCTGCAAGTTCGTTTCACATTGCTCGGAATTGTCCTCTTTCAAGTCGTCGTCCAGCTCTGAGAAGTCAAGATCAATACCATAGTCGTTGACTTCAGGTACGCGTTGAGATCCTTCCTCCTCATCCACATCCATCGCATCTTCGTCTGCAGCCATGCCGCCGTCGAGAGGAAGAGACTCGAGCTTTCTGCTCTGCGGGGTGAGCGGTACATTGATCTCTTCGATTCTGCACTTGCGAAGCAAAGAGTAGCGATCCGAGTTAGACCGTTGAACTTCTTCCTGTAGAGCAGTGATGTCTTTGTTCGTATTTTCAATGTTTTTCGAGCGCTTGGCAACTTCACGCCGATGTTCTGCGACTTTGTCTGATTTCTCGTCATACTTGGTCCTGCGTGTGATCAACTGCTCGTTCATCTGCTCGACCTCAGCATTGAGTTCGTCGAGCTCGTTGTTGAGACTGTCTCTTTCCGACTCGAGGTTTGCGATGTTGGCTTGAGCTTCCTTGACGTCGGCCTGTAACTTAGCGATGCGGTCCTTCGTTGTCTGGAGGCGTTGTGTTTCGAAAGCAAGCTGATTCTCCAGTCTGCTGCGCTGCGTTGTAAACTCGAGCTTCTTTTGTGCAGCCTCTTGCTGGGCACTACCTTGCTGGGCTTCGTATGCTCGAATATCGCTGTAGCCTAAGCGCTGACAGAATGCAGCAAAGACCTCATCCTCGACAGTTGCCACCGAAGATGAGTATGACTCGAGCTGGCTGCGCAGGGTGGTGACGCCATGAGCCTGCTCCTCGTACTTGGGTCTGGTCTCCTCTAGCTGATGTCTTGCATGCTTCAGCTCACGACGCTTGCTCTCGATATTGGACTCAAGCGCTTTGAGTTCTTCATCAGCAAATGCGCGGCGCGACTCAAGGCCTGCAAGTTCACCCTGGAGAGTCTCTTCCTCGGCTTGACGACGATGACCTTTTGGTAGAGCACCCAAATCAGCGAGCAGTTTGTCCTTGAGGCGTCGCAGATTCTCGACCTCCGAATCCTCCCATTTACGGGCGTTGCGTTGATCGTTCGAGCCATTTCCACCCGTCATTAGACCACCCTTATGAATAATCGTGCCGTCGAGTGTGACTGCCTTGGCTTCGACGTGCTTCTCGTAGCAGAGATGTCTGGCGATCTGGAGATCATCACACACAATACTGTTACCACATGCAAAGGAAATGGCACGCTCAACGGCATTTTCATAGTCAATCGTGTCAATTGCGAGGCGCATGCCCCTATGCATGCCCTTCAAATTGGCGTTCGGTGCCTTATGCATGATGGTGTCGAGCGGGATGAAGGTAGCTTGGCCAGCACGTTGGTCACGGAGGTACTGAATGCACTCCTTTGCTACTTTCTCAGTGTCGACTACAATCGAGTCATTGTGGCGACCAAGGACAGTGCTGACAGCAACGTTGTACTTCTTCTGCTTCGGCTTGCAGAGAGACCAAAGTTGGCCCCGAACACCGGGGAAGATTCTCTTCATGGCGGCAACAGTTTCGCGAGCTCTTGTTTCCTTCTCGGATTCGCGCTGAGATACCGATGCATCGTTGAGCTTGTGCAACACTTCATGGAGTTTCTCCTCAATCTCGGTATGTTTTTGAGCCGACTTAAGTCTCTCTGACGTCAAAGTGTTGAATTCTTTTTTCTTGCCGTCCGCTTCATTGTTAATGGAACGGATGGTGGAGCTCAGCTCATCACGTCGAGAACGCAATGAGGCGACCTCACTGTCAAGCTTGGAAATGTGGTTCTCGGTTGAGTCGACCTTGCTCTTCAAGCTCTCGACTGTCTCCTCATCGGTCTTTAGCTGGCGAGTAATGTTGTCAACCTTGATCTGGTCGGCGGCAGTTCTCTTGTTGACATCTCCTCTCAAGCGATTGTACTCCTGCAGATCGGCTTCGCTGAGTTCACGTCCTGCCTGCTGTTGTGCAGCTGACCATTCCTGCTCCCATCTGCTTTGGGCTTTCTGGACAACATCAAGATCTTTCTTCAATTGATCGGCGTTGCGGGATTGAGCGTCACGCTCCTTTGAGATTTCGGCAATACGCTTGCGCGAGACCTCAAGCTTCTTGTTGGAGAGGGAGATTTTCTCGTTGATGGGCAAGAGATCGTTCTCCTTTTCCTCGACAGCCTTCTCCTTGTTCTTGATGTTGCGCTCAAGCTTGTGGACTTCGCGACCTGCTCTAGCCTGCTCTTGCTGGGCTTCAGCAAGCCTGGCCTCAAAAGATTCAACGTTTCTGCGGTGCTCCTTCAACTCTTCCTGGTGTTTTTGAATTTCGGCACCAGATGACTCGACAACCTGCTGGAAATGGAACAGCTTCCACAGGACGTGAGTGACAATGGCTTGGTCTCTTTCATCGGCTTTGCGGGTGTAGTTGTCGACTTCGCGTTTTTGCTCTTGGTATTGCTTGATCTCAGAATTGATGCCTCTTCGCTGGTTTAGCCTGAAAGCTTGGTCTTCGGCAGCTTTCTCGGCTTCAATCTTGAGACGGTCGTAGTCGGCCTTGTGTTCGAGACTGCCGCTGATTTGCTCAATCAGTCTCGTCAAGTCCTTGGAACTCTGAGAAGCGATGGCCTCAACATCACCCTGGAAGACAAGGAAGTTGCGAGCCTTGATCAGAATGTTCTCGGCCTCGAGAGCTTCGTTGTATTGCTTTGCGGAAACAGGTCTGTTGTTGATACGGTATTCAGATTGGCCAGTAGAAGTGATGGAACGCTTCCAAGCTTGTTCGTCTCCAGCATCGTCCTCGTAGACAGCCATTACCCAAGCATTGGTCGGATCTGCGCGTTGAGTGCTTGTTTGTGTGTCTTGATCCTCCTCTTGTGCACCAGACTCGGCCTCCGGTTCTTGAGTCTCGCCTTCCGGAACTTCGGTAGCGGTTCCATCGGCGTTGATTCGCGAAGTCTTGAGAACACGACCACGGTATACCAGGTCGCGTAGATGGGTCGAACGGAGATGAGAAGACTTTATGCCGAGGACGAATGAGATGGCATCCATGGAATTGGATTTTCCGGAACCATTGGGACCAATAATGGAGGTGAAGTAGGAATCGCCGAAGAGCAGAACATGGTGACCCTTGTAGGACTTGAAGTCTGGGCAATGATGAGTACAGTCAAACGTAATGTATATCAGTAGCCAGGAACTTACTAAACAACTCCAGTCGTATTAACTTGCCCATGGCGACGGCGACGAGGTGATTTGCTGCAGGTCGAACAGGTGCATGGAAAGACTGATCAAGTCGGGCGACGCGTTGATCTGGGAAGTCGCGTCACGCGCGGTTCCGCCGCCAAGGGAGCGGACTCAGCGGAGCGGAACCCATCACCGGATAGCGCGCATGGGCCAATGACATCGTGCCTTCCATCAACATGGTCCCAAAAGTAAACTTGTATCATCATCTGTGTGTTTCTGCAAAAATACATTCCATTTGCAAGTTTTGGTTAGAGCAATGTTTATTTGAAAGTCCAGCTTCTCCCTGTCTTTGACTTGAGCCAACACATCTCATCTTCCAATAAGACTTCCCTCCTTGTTGATCCACACCGCCATGTCACAACCCGCCGACACGCTCAAGGCCAAACCTGAGGAACTAGGTCTTGATGCAGCTACAGGCCACAAATCTGCACCCGATACAGACTACCTCTCAGCTGTCGATGCTCACCAGTACGCAGACATGACATCCCAACCCTCATCGCCGGGCTACAGTCTCTTGTCACGAACAACTTCTAATGGAAGCTTGAGCGAGCCCGATGACGAGAGCTTCCCTCCTCTCGACCGTCTCACCATGTTCGACATACTCGAGAACCTCGCCTTGCCTCAAAGACTCGAACGCTTCCAGCAATCTCTCACGGCTCAGAAAGACAAGGTTCGCCGACAGCAACAAAAGCTCAGGGTGTCCAGCATCACAGCAAAGGACAAGATGGTCGAAGAGTGGAGACGTCGCGTACCTACACCCGACGAACAGCTCGACAAGTACAAGAGACGCATGCGGGACAATGTCGACAGACTGGGCAAGAAGTGGAACGACGCCAAAGCAGTTACGCTGCGTGAGAAGCTCTCCTTCATCACCGGCGTCCTCAATATCTTCATCTCTGGTTATCTTATCGGTGCATACCCCGAGTACTTCCACATCTGGTACACGGTTCAACTGGTCTACTTCATGCCTATGCGCTACTACAAGTACCACCAGATTGGCTACCACTACTTCCTTGCCGACTTGTGTTACTTCGTCAACCTCCTCATGCTCCTGACCATGTGGTTCTTCCCTGGGAGTAAGAGATTGTTCATCAGCACCTATTGCCTGGCCATGGGAAATAACGCTGTTGCAATCGCTATGTGGAGAAACTCCCTGGTCTTCCATTCCTTGGACAAGGTCACAAGGTTCGTGCCCATCGGTCGTCCTACATACATACCTTACTAACCACACATAGTCTCTTCATCCACATCATGCCCTGTGCTACGCTCCACTGTCTCGTTCATCTGATTCCCAAAGAGTTGCAGAAAGAGAAGTTCCCGGCTATCTATAGCATCAGATACTCGTCCCCCTCCTCTCCTGAACACTACACTCTTGGCGGCATGATCATCTGGGCCACCGTCCCCTATGCTTGTTGGCAGCTTAGTTATCACTTCCTGATCACTGTTAGAAGAAAGGAGAAGATCGCTGCTGGTACGTATCCTTGCTATATTTCTGCTCGCGTCCCTTGCTGATCATCCACAGGACGTCCTACATCGTTCACCTGGCTGCGCAAGTCTTATGCGAAGAATCCTCTGGGCAAATTTGTTCTTTCACTTCCTGAAGTTCTTCAAGGACCAGCCTTCATGCTCATCCAGTACTCTTATGCACTCGTCACAATGGTGCCGTGCCCCATTTGGTTCTGGTATCGCTGGGCCAGTGCAGGCTTCCTCATGGTTGTCTTTACCTGGGCCACCTACAACGGCGCCACCTTCTACATCGATGTGTTCGGGCGCCGCATGGAGAAGGAGTTTGAGGCTCTCAAGAAGGAAGTCGCAAAGTGGCAAGCTACTCCTGATGGCAAGCCGATCCTGGACGAGGCCGACCCTGCTGTCAAAGCTGCGAAGAGTGAATCGAATCTCCACATCTCGGAGAGCGTCGATGGTGTTGATCCTAAAGACGGTTCAACCTCGCGCGATACTACTGCAAACACTGAAGGCATTAGACAGAGATGATTCATGATAATAGATGGTACTTGGGGATGGTTGGTCGGTGGTAACAGTCCTTAGGAGTTTCGAGCTGGATACCCTTCATGTACTAGACACTTGTTTTCGAGCAACGAATCATCAGAATAGATTTGAGAGGAGTAGACTTCTGCCTTCCCATTCTAGCGTTTGAGCGCTGCAAACATACATGTGATCTTGGCGGAAGCGTTCTTCGTTCAAAGCAGTTGCCCAGTCGTCTAAAATGTCAGATCAGCATTTCAATCTTCCATAATAATTTTCCACCCGAACCAATTCTCGCCCGAGTCTGAGGACTAGTTATACCTGTGTCGGAGAAATGACGAGTCTTTATTCTAAGAAAGCATTTTGCGAACTAGAATTGCATGTTCCTACCTGGATATCCTGCCACATTGGGGCGAGAAAACATGAGCAGGGTCGCCCCCTGTTCAAGTCCGACTGTGAGATCATCACTTCTGGCACCTGTTCAACATCGAGATAACAGCATTACCCGCAAGATGATATTCCTCGTAAAAGTGTTCAAATCGTCTCTGTATGATATTGTAATGGTATCCTTGGGTTCATGCTCTAGATTCAAAAGACGGTAGATCTTTGTCCAAGTTTTGCCAGTGCCCAGCTCATGCCTGCAAGCACCCGTGACTTCAAGTCGTCCAACTGTGCCCAAGCCTTTCCTCATCCATCATACTGCCTTTCGAAGTCAAGATCTCGGCTAGAAGCATATCTCCCAAGCTCATCAGAAAAGCCTTCGATACTCATCATCATCATCAGCGTGAGTAACGATAATCCAAATTCTCTTCGCAGCCAACTTCAAAGCATAATCCACTCCCTTCTTGTTGGACAGCGTAACAGCATCAACAGGCCGATAAGCAAGATGTTCCGGAAGAAGTCTCGAGTATCTAACCGATTCTTGATTTGCCCTCCAAAACTGGATTCGCGGGATTTTGTATGGAAGATTTCTGCTGCAAAGTCTCCTGCTGATATCTCGAGCTAGGTAATTGTCGTCTTCTTCTTTCCATTTGATTTGTTGTTTGACGTGGAAGACTTTGCCGGACCAGCTGTATTCGCCATTGTCGGGGCATCTTTTGGGGCGAGATCTTTTGGAGATGAAGGCTAGGATGGCTTGGGTGAGTTCTTGATCGGAGAGAACTTTTTGGTCTTGTTGGAGAGCGAGGCGGGTTTCTTGTTGGCGGATCTTTTCTTCGTGGGCTTTCTTCAATGCTGCTTGTTGGATTTCTTTTTGGATGGCTTCTTCGGCTTCGTTTCTGGCTCGCTCGATGGAATGTAGACGGTCCAGCCGTATCTCATCGGATGTCTGGTCTGATTGTTCGAGCTTGCTCCATGGTACTCGAGTGATCTTGTCCAGCTTGCTCTCCATCTTAGAAGCCTCCTCGGGGTCGACCATCCGAACAGCCTCGATCAGCTCCTCCTCTCTGAGCAGAAGAGCGGTGTATTGTGCATCCGCATTGTCGTTATCAGGGATCTCATCGCAAGACCTTTCATTTTTGCGCATTCTTGCTGGACCTTGGCGTTTTCGGCGAGATGACATGCCAGATGGCGAAGAGGATCGGAGTTTATGTATGGTCGAGATTATGATTGAGACATGTCTGAGCGTTGTATGCATGAAGAAAAGTATGTCTTGCGATATGCGAGAAGAGATGGTTTCATCTCTATTGACTGCCTTGGTTCATCATTCGCGACAATAACAGCGACACTGTCTCAAACAACTGGGTGACGGAAACAATAGAGCTCGACGAACATTGTCGAACTGCTCGAGTATGCCATAGTACTCCAAGGTGTCGGCTGCGGTGTGGATGGTGTCTGTATAGATATTAATGATGTTTCTCTTGGTGCTAATCTTTTGCAATAATCTCTCTGTTTGTGGCAAGTGTTGTGCTGAGGTACCCATAAATGTATTGAGAATTTCTAAGACATAACCAGAGCGACTCTTGATGAGCGAGCCCATGCATTTTCACGCTCACGCGCGACTTGTAGAGTCATCGAATACTTCCGCGACCTTGCAGCAAGAGTGTGAGGTTGGGCACAACGAATTCCTACCTTGGGACACCAATTGCCGTCAGAATACCATCGAGTTGTAGTTGATCATCTCGTAAGGCGTTCCATTCATCCTCCAATTTCACCATGAGGGTACCGGCCAGTAATGTACCATTCAGGGCCACGCTACCGACCTCATTACCCTTACTGTCCTTGATGGCGGCGCCTTCTTTCCTACGCGGCACGATGGCCATAGCCGAGGTCGTCATGGCAAGATTGTAGCTGATGGGCGATGATCCGCCTTCGGACGGGTGGAGCTCGAGATCCGGATTCTGGTTGGAGGATATGTAGGACCTGACGGCGGCGGCAGCTGCTTCATATAACTTGTTGTAACTCGAGTACAGTGTCTCTGGGCTGGGCTCCTGGGGAAGCTCCAGGGCATAATGGGTAAAAGGTAGTCCGGGGTTGGTCCTTAATCCTGAAAACGATGGTGTGAGGAACCTGAAGTCTGCAGATAGCAGATTGGGGGTCTGCGACTTACCTTGACCTTCATCGGCAGGAGCTGCCAACATGCGTTCGATCAAAGGGTCCCAACTTGCACTTTCCTGTTGATCCCGCTTCATCTCATCGACGCTCAAGAATTGCAGATGTCGGTGTGCCTGGCTGGCCCCAGAGTGCTCGCCAGAGTTGAAAAAGGAGAACAGTTTACTGTTCTTGTTCTCCTCCCAAGCTTTCAGACAAGCATGTGTGGCAGCAAGGTCATCCTGCTCGAGCATGTGTGTTTGCTGCTTGTTGAGTTTGGTTGCAATTATGAAGTGCTGAGGAATCACGGGGTACTTGTTCAAGACGAGTAGGTGGCTAGGATTGTTACTGGGGATGTTTGCAATGAGCAGTTCCGGCGAGACTTGGTCGAAAGGATCAGGTTTTGGGCCACTGGGCTGCTTCTTTCCATCGCCGGTTGGTTTCTTCGCCAGCGCTGGACAATAGCGCAGTTGAAACTGGCAGACTGATTAGAATACAAGAATTACACGGTGGATGGCATCTTCGTCGTCAAAGTCGTCAACTTACTGGTGCTGCAGATTTGGTTCGCAAGATAGAAAGCTCAGTGGACGAGAAGATCAAGGCATTACTGGCTTTCGCAGTAGCAAATTTGGCCTTGACCAACGCTGGTAGAGCTTCTTCTAGACCTAATTGCATGGTTGTGCTAAAATGCGAGATGGTTTGGCTGAGATGGAAGGTGGAATGGTCACGTTGTGTGGTGTTCAGAAGTTGATGTCATCACCGGCCGAAGCTCGCCCGAATTTCATGAGAACAAAGCCTTGGTGGCAGGAACTCCGTCACGCACAACAATCATCAAACATTTCGAAAGGCGACGAAAAGAACGTGATCATCATTAAGGCTGTGAGCCGCCATCTGGTTTATGAGACAAAGCAACGACTACATGACCACGATCTGTGCATGGCCAAAAAGCCCGCCGATGCTGTAGACAACTTCCGCCATGCCCAATGCCATTGAAGAAGACAATGTGACTCTACTCATAACATATGAAAGGACGAAATGTCATCTAACCAAAGCGCCGGAAGAAATCATGACCCCCCCAACGACTCTTCATGACACTCTTACGGTGATTTAGAGAGACATCTCACGGATCTGTTCCCACTTCTTGGCACAGGTTGCACCTGCAAAGGGGTAGGATGCACCGTGAGAGAGCATCCACTCGGCAACCTTTTTCCACGGCAGCTTGCTCATGTTACTCTTTTGACGCATGTTGGTCTTGCGAGACGATGATCCTTGCGATGCTTCAGAGAAGCTTTCGACTGCCTCGACGAGGAGCATGATCTGGTGCCATGTTAGGTAAGAGTATAACACACGAGGATGCAACAACTTACGTCCGAACGGTTCCATTGCGGCTTCCTGACACGCATCTCCTTGGGCTTGGACAGGATACGGATACGACCTCGCAAAGTTGACTCTGCTTCGGTGAAGCCACCACGGCGTTTGATCTCCTTGTACGACAGACCGCGTCGACGAGCTTCCTGGAGATATTCGTCCTTGGTGTTACGAGCAATCTCCGGGACGAACCTGGTGGTCTGTTGGCTCGGCTCAGGTGTCACTTCAGCCTCGATAGGATCAACAGCAGAGGCAAGATAGGTAGAATCTCCAATGGACTGCGTAGGGAGGGTTACAGGGCTTGGGTCGGTGAAGGAGTATCTGTCCAATGTGGTATTGAAGAGGTGTCCAGGAACAACCATTCCATCTGCTCCGTAATCAACAAAGCTTATGGGCATGGTCTGTTCGAGCGAGCATGTCGGTTCTGCAGGAAGGTGGGACATGGCCATGGGGAACATGCCCTGGATCGAGGAAGCATACGACCCTTCCGAATGGGATTGGATGGGCATGGTGGAACGACCAGTAACATCGAAGAGCGACTGAGATGGGAGGTACTGGGAACATGACCATAGGTCTGGGCTGTACTGCGACGATGGATTGCAGGAGGGAACAATAGGCTGCTCGGACCAAGTGGAGCTTGAGTCCACGTTGAAGCAGCTGTCACTGAAGTTTGACAATGGCGACAAGTCGGATATGGGAGAGTACACAGAGACTCCATTCTCGCACAACACCAGGTCCTTGGTGTCAGCCGACGGTGATGGCGCAGTGTAAGAACCTCCACTCGTGAAAGACGAGGCAGTGGGACTTTGCGAAGATTCGCTACCAGTGAGCTCAGGACACTCTAGATCGAAGAAGTAGTCCTTCGTGTCTTGCTCAAAGAGAGTCGACATGTTGTTGGATAGAGCAACAGCTTGTTGGTAACCGTAAAAGCTGGTGCGTTGGTACTGTGATCTGATCAGTGAACTTTCTCTCATTCGGTGTTGACTGTCAGGACTCACGTTTGCGTATGGATATGCCGTCTGGTTAGGCTGCGGTACAAGGTGAGGAGGTGCACGATAGATGGGGAAAGATTTTTGAAAGAAGTCTGCGCGGTTTGTAAGCGATCAATGTTTGCGTACCGTCGAGAGAGCAGACCGACCTCTGTAGTAATACTTATTCGCATCCTGCTCACCACCAGGTCTCACCGCCATCATGTTCATTGAAGCGGTATGTTGATATGCGTTGTAGCAAAGTCTTTCTTTCCCAGACGGTGTCGCGGCTACAGATGTAGTTGCGGATTCGTGCAGATGGTTGCAGTTGGTTGCAGCTTCGTAGAGCATAGTATCAGGCCGGCGGGTGAGTGCTCGGCGGTGAATTTTCTGAAAGCTCGACGAGGTAATGGGAGTGGTTCACGAGGAATTGGAATAGTTGATTCTTGGACAGAGTGCCGCAAAGCAACGGTGACTGCAGCTGACTGTCAGAATCAGTGACGAAGAGTGATGTTCATCTACAAGCCACTCACCGGAAAGCGTCAAATAGACGCTTGTAAAGGTTTCGATGCACTATTACTATGATCGAATAAGAAACCCACGAGGACAGCAAGATCAATGGAGAAAACGATTGTCAGAAGAGTACTCAGATGATTAGATAAAATCACTGACTCAACGTGGATGTGTAAGACATGGCCAACCAGACGGCCGACCATGTATTAATGAGCATTGGTATCAAGATTCTGCCCTGATGCTCCCAGCCCGTCATCGCTGCAAGAAATCCTCCATGCCGTTTGAGTGTATGGAGGATATTAGAGACGGGAAGCATCCGAGCAACGCTTGCTTCCCGTCACCCTTGAAGAGACGATCAGGCGAATGAGGTTGGCAGTTTCTCGCAGACCCTTTAAAACCAATTGGACTTCTGTTTGGGTCAAAGACATCCCAGATGAAGGTGCTCTGATCATAAAACCCTTGCTAAGCCTATGCACATTTCAGATGACGGCTGTTAAATATTCTGGTTTCGAGGATCAGATATGTCCTTCATAGCGGACTTTCTAGACTCAATCTGTAGATTGATGAAGATGCTCTCCGCATGAAGATCAGGATCCGCAGTGCAGCGACGTTTGACGGCTGCCATTGCGGATAACCGGGCGTTCAAACATGTCAACTCCGGTACACTGCCGTAGTTCGACCTTCATGTCAAGCAGGTACCATCCAATCACGCCATGCAAGAGCGGGCAAGCAGCCGACTGTGAACTGTTCCTCCTAGGCTTATACGTCTTCACAGATTGTGACATAAAACTGGTACCGACTGACCAGTCCAGAACCTCAGCAATGCCATTATCTGTATGGGGACTTCAACGCTCAAAAAGCCGTACCACTGACCTGTCATACCCTTTCAAGGTGACTCTGCATCATGAAGATACTGTCAGAAGCCTGTACTTGCCGTGAAGGATCCATCGAAACTTCGCATATCAAGATTCTGGAGCGTGCGGCTCAGTGTGTGCACGGTGGTCTGTTGATTTCTGCAGCTGTCCGTTACACAGCAGCATGGCCACTGCCGCTGCAAGCCCCTCCGACAAGCGGCGGTGACGTGCATGACAGTGTGGTTTGCAGACTTCTTCATCTCTTGGGCGCACACACAGAAAGAACGATCCCCTGCATGTCATAAGTTTGATAGAGAATTAACATGCATTTTCGGGTAGATCTTTCGATGCTGTAGATTGAGCCGTTCCAGAACTTTGCACAAAGTCTTGTGAATTACTGAACACTGGAATGTGGTGTCGCATTCCATTTTGAGACGACCTTGCTTCCGGGGCGGGTTTTCTTCTAGACAGGGATGCCGTAGAAGGTAGTAAAACGAAAGAACGGCTGCGTCGCGACTTCTCGCTTTACAGAGAGAACCAACCTCATGGAAGTTTTTCTCTCGTAAAAATGCAGGAACTATCTTCTTGGATGGCCAACCCAGTCCCGGGCGCCGCAGTATTTGGCCACGGTCGACTCAAGCTCATGCTCATAGCTCTTGCCACAATGTTCCTCGGCTATCTTGTTACGTCCACATTCAACCCTGCGGATCAATACGACGTTGCGAGTTATCGCGGCGATTACGACTTCACCTCAAGCGGTGTATTGGAAGGACCGAATGTGTATCCAGGAGCGCAACATGCGCCAGGCAGGTCCTCAAAAACTGACCAGCTCGGAGATCGCATCAAAGCCTACCATGGAGAAGATGGAGTTGCCAATCAGCCAGTCAGAAGACCATCGATCAAAGGTGCTCTGAAAGATCTACATCATGCGGTTTCAAATAAAGTCTCGTACTGGAAGACATGGGACCCGGATCTTGAATTCGATGCCGAGCTGGAGGCAAACGCGACTGCGGTATACAATGCGACTGCCGCGAGTCAGACAGCCGGACCATCCTCGTCACCACTGAAATCTGAAGAGGTGCTGGAACCAAAAGCAAATCAATGGGGCCACAAGACCAGAGTTGGAAAATGTACCATCGTACTGTACGGATCGTCAATATACGAAAGAACCGTCAAAACGCACACACTTCACAACAAGCTCCATGGCTATCCTCTCCACGTGCTTCGTCAATCAATTATGGACGATGTCTGGTCGAAGCCGGCGTACATACTTTCGCTCTTGTTACGAGAATTGGCCAAACCTCAAGAAGAACGACTTGAGTGGCTTCTTTGGGTTGATGCTGACACCATAATGTTGAATCCGTATGTGCCGTTGGAAATATTCCTGCCTCCTTCGCCCCAGTTCGATGATATTCATCTGCTGGTGACAAACGACTGGAACGGACTCAACAACGGCGTCTTTCCCATTCGAGTCAACCAATGGGCTGTTGAACTCCTCTCCGCAATTGTTTCATCGAGATATTACAAGCCAGACCAGGATTTGACGTTCCGAGATCAAAGTGCCATGGACGCCCTTTTGAAGGACAAGAAGTTTGCAGCACATACAGTCGAAGCTCCTCAGAGATGGTTCAATGCTTATCAGGGGGAGCATAATGAGACCTTGGCGCCCTACCAAGTTCGCCGAGGCGACTTCTTGGTCCACTTTGCTGGCGTGATCAATCGAGACGAGCGAATTCTGTTCTGGCTCGATCGTGCCGAGCAACATCTACCAGACTGGGAGATGGAAGTACAGCATACCTCGTATCCGGCCGAGGTCAAAGATTTCTGGAACCAAAAGGCAGGAGAACGAGCAGCGAAGCAGGGCGAAGTAGCCGAGGCGAGAAGGAAAGCGAATGAACTGCTCACACAAACAGACTCGAGGATGTCAGAGTATCAAGACCGTCTCGTACAGAGCGATGCTACTTTCATTCACGATCGAGAGGCTGCGCTCAGAAAAGTGCTCGAGCAGCAAGGAGATGCGCTAGATACAACTTCAGTCGAGTCTGAGATAGGCATGCTGGAACAGGTCAGTACGGACAGGTTGATAAATGATCATCATGCTGACACGCTGCCGATTGCAGAGTCTTAAACCCCTCAGGGATGTCATAGAAACGGCCAACAAGGTCCTCATGAAAGAAGCACATGATGCCATCTTCGCCGCAGAAAAAGATGTGATCGGACAAGATGCGTCCTCAATTCCCGAAGTTGCAGCAGTCGAAGAAAAGGCTACAAGTTTGAAAAGTCTGGTTGTACAGCCAGATTGGAAGAAGGCTGATCTCAATGCACTCATCGAAGCAGTCAAGCAAGCTAGGACAAGTCTGCAGCAAAAATTGCAGGAGAAAGATGCACAGGATCAGAAACTGCAAGCAGCAAGAGCAAAGGCCGATGAAGAACGCAAGAAGCAGGAAGAGCAGAAGGCAAAGTTCGGGGACACTTAGCTGTAGGCCTCGTGGAAAGCGACTGGCATGTTCTTCTGGCAAGAAATGTATGCACGTTACCGTCCTTCAAGGCAGATATCAAGTTGGTGAGGTCAAGACGTTCCGTGATCCGACCGAGGATCCTGGGCTCCTCGAATAAATCACCTAGATGCTGATAGGGCGTTGTACCCACCGCGCACGCAGTCATCATCGACAAGGTAGGACAAAGCACGATGCCCCGCGGTTGAATCAGATTTGCATCTCTTTGGAAAATGCAAGGTGGATAGGGAGACGCAAATCATGCGATCGTCGGACATGATACTCGGTATGAGGTGGAGCCCGCGTGAAATCTGCAAGATATGACATAGCGTAGATCTGAGGCAGGGTCGTTGTTAGGGGAAGTTTGAAGCCGGCACGGAGGCTCCGCGAGAAAACAAAGGAGCGGTTCGTCGTTCTCGTGAAGCGCGTCAAGACGCGGCTCAGCTTCGGGCAGTCCCGAGCAAGGCTGACCAGATGGCAAAAACATGGCACGATTCCAATAGAAAAAAAGTCAACACGTAAGACTGTCAGCGCACGATAATTCAATCGCTGATCTGGAGCACCTTACACAGCTTGAAAGAAGAGCGGTTGAGTAGAGTTTGAGTGCGGTGGGTTACGCAGAAGGTGGTCGCCCTCGGGGAATGCGAAGGTGGTGACAAGGGTCAAGTCCGGAGAGGCGTCATATGAGTCCAGTCTTGTCGCAATGGAAGAAATACACGAGAACAAGACAAACTTCGCGTTGGAAACTGAGACACAAGAGACTCGAGACACAAGAACTCGAGCTGAAATAAATTACAGCTGAAGCGTGAGAGAAACGAGAAAGTGGTGGTCGCTTGTCAGCTCTCTAATCAAGAAATGGGCGCTCTGGCCTGAGAGCCAACTTCAGCTCTCCGCTCGATCGGGAAAGGTCGAGTCTCCGCTCATCTGTGCATGCTTCGCTTCCCCAATTCCGGCCGTGATTCCTTGCAAAGAGTTGACACCAGTGCGCCGAGCTGTGTGGGTGGCATGAATGCTTGTAGATCTAGCCAGCATGCATCGGATTGCTGGCGACTATCCCCTCCCGGGCCTCAAGGTATAACCGTCGACGATTCCCTGGTCCACTGGTGACCGTTTTACGATCCCCAGATCTCACTCGAAGTACAGCAGGTACATCTTTACCTATTGCGTTTAGCTTTAAGCAGTGTCTGTGATCGACATGCCTCGTCATTCTTTGAGATGTTCTGCGTCTCTAGATATCAGGGACAGTCAAAAGGTCCTCCTGCCGGGCCCACCGACTCCAGGCGTGCCTAACTTCTCGAGGATCTTGTCAGTACGAGCCCAGGGGTCAAATTTATCAGTCAAGAAAAGAAAAAAGCCTGAACAGTCCACAATGCGCAATCCTTCCAAAGTACAAGGGGTAAAGCGATGGGATGCCAAAACTCACAAGACTGCCAATTGGGATGGTCTTCGTCGAGTGAGTATAATACAACCCTTACCATACACGGCTGAGACTGATTCAATTGTAGGACGAGGAACTTTGGCAGCAAGATGGCGACTGTCTCGTTCATCTTTACGGCCAAGGGAAATCTAAAAGAGGTGCATCTCTGAGGACAAATTACGCCCAGATCGAACAAGTTGCAGGCGAATCATTCTTGAGCACATACCTGGCTTCCGACTCAAATTCGTGCACCGAGAGTCTCGATGGTACGACAACAAGCACATCATCCACACAAGCAGAGCACGAATTGTACATAGCAGCTCCCGAAGATGCTGTTCGAGAAGATGCCTATCGCTGGCACGTCACAACCCGCAACTTCTTTGCATATATCGAAGACAAGCCACTGGTTGGGTCCAGTCTGTGCAAGACTCTGATCGACCTATTGGAACGTATCCAGCTCTTCTGCCCGGACAAGGCCAACAACAACAACCAGTACTTCCTGGCATATGCTCAGCGACAAGGCTACACGAAGTTCGTCAATCGCCCGGACTATGCTTTGGCCTTTCTGAACTTCTCCGAAAGGTTCAAGTTGAAGGACCTTTGGATTGACGCATTTGCCCACTGTGTCGGCATGAATGAGCAGTTGGACCTTAGTCCTGAGTTTGATGAGGTTAGCAAAGTAACGAAAGCTTTGATAACAAGATCATATCTTGAGATGGACTTACACTTGGGCCGAGTGAGCAAGGCTTTGAAGACCTTCTTGGAAGATGAACTTGCTCCTACTCATTTAGGGCTGCCGACACCTGCCCGCAACCATCTGGACCGCTTCCGCTCGTTCATGCACTCATACTACGTCAACAAGTTTGGCTACTGGCCACCGGAAACAGGAGCCATCATGGACAAAGGTCTTTTGCGAAGCATACACCAAGAATTCCAACTGCTTTATGATTATCTTGTCGACAGGGATTCTTCTCCCTCGCAGAGTCCGAGCAAGTTGCTGACTGGAGGCATCTGCGTCATGCAGAATGTCGATGCTTTCAACGCCCGTCACAACTATGAGCCGCTACCACACCCATCACCTCTATTACCGGATTACCATAGCCTCGAGTACAGGACTGCATCGCAAAAGGGCCTCAAGTCATTGAGATTGGCCTCGAAGCCCAGCAAGGCTGAGCAGTCTGGGACAGCACGAGCTGCACTCTCAGCAGCGACAAACAAGCTTGCGTCAAGCTCACCACTCGTCCGGAACTACATCTACTTCGAGGGCGAGCTGACCTTCCGGCCAGAGGAGAAGCTGTCTGTTGGAGACGCAAGAAAGGTCCGCTGGATTGCGATCTACAGCATCTTGCAAATGCTCACCAACGCGATCCGTGCTCCGAAGGAGGTCGTTGATTCCGAGGCTGTACCATATCACCTCTGCTTGCTGACAACCGGCATGCCGCCATGGAACGAGGAGGTCAATAGTGTTGCTACTCCTCAAACCTCGACGCCGCGACCAGTCAAGATGGAGAGGGAAAACAGTGACAAGACCGTATTCACCATCCATCCTGACTGCGAGGACAACGACTACTTCTCCCACAAGACTATGCCAAAGCGATGCGATTCACACTCATCTCTGCGACCTCAGCCACTACGCATCAACACAACAAGCGGAATGAACCGAACCAGTTCGATCAGAAGTCTGCATAAGAGCTTGACTTCGAACTTCTCCTTTCCCTCGCGCCGCAACTCGGTCAAGTCGCCCCTCGTTTCGACCGAAATCTCCGGTGCCTCCAACACTGCTGACTCTTCGGTGAACAAACGCTTCTCCGGCTATTCGTTTGCCATCAGCGAGGAAGAAAATCTGGACTACCTTAATCCTCACCAACCGGAGGCCTCGTCGTTTGAGAATCACTACCGCCTTCCCGAAGCTCGTACTCCCACACTCGATGTCTTCATGCTGGACTCTTGCGCATCGCCCGAGCTGCCTTCTACACCCCTGAGCACAGCATCTTCCTCTATGTCGCCAACCTCAGTATCGAGCCGCATGTGGGACAACAGCCCCAACAGTGTCAGCAGTGATGACATGGACTGGTACGAGCGCCGCAACAGTGCAGGAGTCTACGGCATGGACCACGACAGCGTTTATAGCGACCAAGTCCGCAAATCCAGCAAGTCGAGCTCAGTCTCCTCTGGATCCAACACCCCCATCGTCGATCTGTCTACCTTGACCGCCTCTTTCGCCGCCGCCGCAACTGCAAAGATGCTCTACACTCATGCAGGCTTGACTTCTCAACACGAGAACCAGCAGCAGGCTGCTCAGATGCCTGCCTGGTGGAGTACCAGCAACGACAAGAGGCAATCAGGTCAAATCTCCGTGCCTGAGGAGGTACCTGAGGAAGATGTCATGGCGGGAAGAAAGTGCAGTGGAGAGTTCACTGTAGACAGAGGACTGGAAAGCACAGTCGACATCTTTGATGCCATGCGCTTGCTGAACTGATTTATTTCTTTGATATTTTTATAACATTTTGGGATCTCTGGTAGATGGATACTTGGATATGTAACGAATTTCATGAGGAGGACACAAAATATGATACCCTATTTTTCTTTACCACTTTTTCTTCTTTCTTTGTTCGAAGTGCTGTTCATCTTCACCACAATACAGCGACTCTTGCTCGAACAACGGAGCGACACTCCTATCGCAATCGCCGCACCTTGTTGTCGCCGCAATGTCAGTGGCTTGGTTAAAGGAGGTTAGCGCTACGTCATAGTTTCAAAGATGATCGACCGCTCCACTGCCGAGGAGCCTCTTCCTCCTCTGAATGATCTGCATACCACATCTTTCTATGATCTACAACAAGAGATCTTCGGAGATTATTTGACAAAAGGTTGATGCGATCGTCATGACAGTTGGAGAAGATGGTAGATCTTTCTGCTTCAGGGTGATGCAGTGTACTTTATGGGTAAAGGCAGAAGCGGTTTGAGCGAAGAACCACTTTGTGTCATGGTTTGGAGTCAAGAGTGATCCACCTGTGTCATGGTAGAGTCGAAGATCAATCATCTGTGTCATGCAAGTGATTGGGGAAGACGAAGATCGTTGGCTATGATGGTGGTGGCTGTTTGGCGGGTTGAAGAGTGGTATGGTTCGTCAGTGCTAACCTCGGTGGGAGGGTCTTAGAAGATGCGGATCTTCAAGCACATTTCTTGAGTTCACGGGTCACGGAAGGAAGCCAGACAAGCGGCAAGCAGAGAGAAGTCAAGATGATTGTAAAGAATTGGGGTTGAATTGATCAATATCGCATCATCGTTCTTGGTTAACACTAACAAAATCGAAGACTTGCACTGCAGACAAGCCTTCCGCACTCCCCTTACTTGTCAAAGATTATGTGTTGTTTCTGCCTTCCCGCAGACCTCTCCGCCAAAAGGACATAGCAACTGTGTTCATCTCTCATGAAGAAGAAAAAAGGCAAATTTCCCAAACACCTGCCCTGTTCTCAGCCGTGGCTTGAAAAACACCCACTCGATAAGGAAAAACGCCCATAACACCTTTCTGATTATCATCCAGGAAAACACACAGATCATTACCACTTGCGCTTTCTTTGAGCTCTGCGTCTTGCGTTGGCTTTGTCCTTCTTCGCTCTATCGGCCTTTTGCGCTTCAGTTTGTTCTGGCTCTGCTGCTACGACCTCTTCTTCGTCTTCATGTGATGTGGTGCTAGTCTCTTCAGCTCGCTTGATACGTGCTGAACTTCTTGTTCGACTCTTGGTGCTGTCGTTGCCTTCTGTAGGCTTCTCGCAAAGGTCGGCGACTTCTTCTTCGTCCAGATCGGTGAGGTCCTCTGACAACGCATCGCGACCTGTCCATCGCTCTTCGTAGACCGTCGTGCCAGAGATGTCGAAGTGTTCGAAATACCATGGTACACCACCTTGAGCCCATGGGTCCTGCGGATTGGTGGCAGACGGAGCAATCTCTTGGGGTTGAGGCTCGGTATTGCCATCAGTGTTATTGTTATGAACACTCGACGTAGAGTTGGGGGGAGAAAGAGGTTGTGCTGGTCTGGGCATAGTACCCTTGGCTGGCACGGCTTCCGGGTCGACAGATGTATGAGCAGTATCATTGAACTCCATGTCAATCTCGCCATCGGCATCAGCATCTTCCTCGGCATCTGCGTCCGCCATCTCGACATCGTCGTCAAGGCGGTTGTTGTTGCCGCCAGGGGAAGCGCCTGCAATTGCAGAGACACTTGCATCAGGTGAGATGTTTTCACCCGTTTCTGTTGTTGGCAATGCAGACGTGCCGTTTGTCCGGGTAGAGTTCTTGAGAGGAGCATCGAAAGCAGCCCAGCGAGGATCCAGATCTTCGATGGGGATGTCTTTCAATTCAGCTTCTTTCTTCGCGGCAGTGTCCAAGTGATTCTTGATCGCCTTGACAATGCGTTTCTTGAGCCTCTTAAGCTCTTTCTCTTCCTGCGTCAAGGCCAGATGCTCTGCGGTACCTGCAGGTATCTCGTTGAGCTGATCGTGAATCTCGTTCACATCATGGAGTTCAGTGTTGTTTATATCAGGTTTTGCTATGCCACCAGACAGCACCGCAGTAACGTCTTTCGAGAATTCGGTTACCGAGGTGTAACGCCGTTCGAACAGCTTTCGATCAAGCTCCTCGAATCCTTCTTTGAAAAAGCCTGTCTTCTCATCAAGCCTGTGAGATGTTAGTGTCATGTATGATCGAGTTGCGCGTTTTACTTACTTCTGTGCTCGCTGCAGGATTGGCTGAAGAAGGGATGGAATGGGAAAGTAGACGTTCTCGATGAAGCTCTTGAGGACCTCAGTGGTGTCAACAAGGCTTAAATTTTCGCGTTCGCGGATGGATGTGACAAGATCTCCCAAACTATCCACGTCTTTCCGGAGGAGATCACCAAACTCAATTCTCCTGAGCAAGCGCGGTCTGCCCGCAGCGCCCATGCCCGAGAAATTGCGGCGAGTAATCTCCATGGGGGTGAAGGACTCCAGCGAGAGCTGGAGACGCTTCAGCAGGGCAGCACCCTTACGGGCTTCCCTCTTCAGCGTCCAATATCTGCAAGCCTCGCTGACAAATTCTTTTTTCTTTCTAAGCGTAAAGCGTATAAGAGAGGCTTCCACCGTATTTAAGACAACAGTAGGGACAACGGGCGCACCAGACGGCAAGCGCCAGCCAGCTTTCAAGGGTTGGGCCTTTTTGCGTTTGTTTGCAGCAACGACAATGGTATCATCCGCGTGACCTAGCTCGTCGGCATTGTCAGTTGCCACGTCTTTATGAGACGCGGGGGCCACGGAGAGCGCAGTACTGGAGCTGTCTGCCCATTTTCTGTTTCTCATCGTGTGTCGATAGTAACGTTTGGCTTCTGCAACAGCACTGTCGACATCGTGTTCTTTACGCCAATCTTGAGGTACATGGCGGTCACAGAAAGCCTTGAGGACAGAAGCGTCAATACCTCCAGCGTGGGTCGATTTCATTCTAAGAAACAGTTTAGCACGCCTTGCGCATGTGACATGGAACGCTTGGTAGCACGCCTTGTTGCCGCACTGTATGCAGGCACCCATGTTCTGCTGGCAAAGATAGCATTTGAGACTCCAACGACTCTTTGGCACTTTTTCAACATCGGTGATTGGCTCCATGAAGGTCATGTTAGCGATGGTTATTTCTGGAATCCAAAGAGCACAAAGCAGATGCGACCAGCGGAGCGTGTTCGTCTGTTTGAAGGCGCCGTCAACGTTCGGGCAAAAGACGCAAGTGGGAGTTCCGCGGCCAATTTCCTTGCATTTGCGGCAAAACCACTGACCCTCGGGGATGAAGGGCACTCCGTAACACTCTTGGTGAACAGCTAGATCGCAGCCATCACAGAAGATGATAGCATTGGCGTTCTCACAATCCCCATCGTCACACACAGCACACTTAGTGTCAGGCTCGTCGGCTGGTCCGCTGGGCTCTCCGTTGACAGCGGCGGCTGAACTCGAACGGGGTCTTGTGATTTGGGCATGCCTCGGGTTCGGTTTGGGAATCTTTTTCTCCAGGGCGTGATATTCGCGCTCGATCTGGGTCATGGTAATCTCAAACACGGCAGGTTTGACTGTTTCGACCTGTTCCTCCTTGCGACGAGCGTTGTGCATTTCCAGCCAGCGCTCATCCTGTTCGTCCATATCGTACTCGACATTGATCACGGGGGGTGGGGCGGCTGGATGAGACTCATCTGGCTTGTCGGACTGAACGACGAGGCTTGTTATGCTGTCGTCATCGTAGGGGCCTTCAACGTGACGGATGAGGGTATGTTTGGGTATATCGAAGCGATCCCCCTCCTGATAACCGGCATTGGCCATTGTCTTGTCGACGTAATTGGTTTGGTTTGAGCCATCCTGCTCGTAACGTGCGAACGTGTCGACATTGCGATATGCTGGCTTGGGTAGATTGAGGCGCTCTTTGGGGTTGTGTGTGGGAAGAGGTAGTATACGAGGTGCGGGAGGAGAACCAAGACCGGACAACATGCTTTCGGGTCGCTTCGGTGGTCTGCCAGGTTTGCGCTTGATGGGAGTTTCCATAGGTACGAAGCCGGCCAGTGGAGACATCACATCGCTCTCAACCAGAGTCTCCATATTGCGACCATCTACCTCATCGGCAGAGAACACACCAAGGTCTTGGTCCACTTCAAGATCTGGATGGAATTCTTCCCAGCTTCTTTCTTCTCTTGGCTTGTATCCATCACTGGCTTGACTTGCGGCGGCCGCAGCGGCAGCACTGCTGTAGCGAGGCCTAGGAGTTGCGGCTGCTCTGCGATCGCGGTTTCTGTCTCGATCTCTGCGCGGACGTGTGGATGGAGGCGGGCGGCGAGAGCTTCTGGGACTTGACATGTCCTCGTCGTGGTCATCTCCGGTCATGTCTGATCGGTGTCGGCGCACCGAGGTCGGGGCTGTTGTTTCGTTGCCTTGTTCGTCGAGCCAGCGTCCACCACCTCCCGGGCCGCCGGGAACGTATCTTCTTCGTTTCGTGGGGGGTTCTGAGTCAGGTAGTTGCGACGAGGTAGCGCGCGGTCTAGCAGGGGTGCGCGTGGGGCGGCGAGGTGAGAGGTCGGGGGCTGCCATATTTATTCGGCGCGGCAGTTGCGGCACTGCAATCGAGTTGTTTGTTGTCGCATCAATCTTGAGGTGCTAACAAACGCGTCGAATTGTTCAAACCACAACGGCAACGACTTGTTCGATGCTTTCTCGATGCTGCTCTTGCTCCTTGGTCGTCGCCGTACGTCGCAGTGTCGCGCGTTCGTGCCAAGTCCGTTATCTCCGCCAAAGCTTGGACAATCTAATCAGATCATGCATGTGCCCTGACTCTCTCCTTCCCTATCAAGATGGCGCAATCCATGAACCTGCCTGATTCTAAATCATTCGCTCGTTCGCTGCTCCTCATCTTGAATGGTTCACAATTTGTTCGCGTGTCGTTCTTGTTCTTGTTCTTTTCTATGAGCTCTCTACCATCTCTGTCATTTGTTCTGTCAGATTTTCCACTGCCTGCCTCTCTGTTTGACTACATATCGCTGCAAAACCTGGCACCATGTACGCTATCACTGGTGAAGATGTAGCCCGAGCTATTTCATGGCTGCTCGGGTGGTCATATTTCACATCTTGGTCGCTGTCTTTCTACCCGCAACCACTGCGTTGCTGGAAACGCCGCTCCACTCGTGGTATAACTGTCGATTTTCCTCTTTTGAACATTGTGGGCTTCACAAGTTATTTCATCTCGACAGCAGCCTTCTTGTTCTCGCCTGAGATTCGTCAGCAATATGCTGTTCGACACCCATCCGCTCCTGAGCCTACTGTGCGATTGAACGATGCAGTGTTTGCCCTGCATGGCACCATTGTGTGTTTTGTTTTCTACAGCCAATTTTACCCTCGACTTTGGAATTTCGAGATTGTCAAAGGCCAACGAGCGAGCTCGATTGCTCTGGGTGTCTTCTATGGAAGCATCATAGGTGTTGCCATCACTGTCCTGCTGGTCTCGTTATTCAAGAGTGGAAGAGACACTGCCGATTCATGGGCAGATATCGACATTGTGCGTTCTTGCATATCTCAGTTCAGAAGAATTCGCTAATTCGAAGCCTCACCAGATATACGCATTTTCTTACGTCAAACTCATCATCACTCTCAGCAAATCCACTCCCCAAGCGTGGTATGTAGCATCCGCCGATTCGAGTCTCATCATACTGACCCGTTTTGCAGGTACAATTACAAGATCAAGTCGACAGCAGGTTGGGCTATTGACATGATCTGGCTCGACTTCATTGGTGGTGTAATGTCTCTTCTTCAACTGATCATAGACAGTGCCTTGCAAGCAGACTGGAGTGGAATCACGGGTAATCCTGCCAAACTATTCCTTGCCATGTTCAGTCTTTGCTTCGACATGATCTTCTTCGTACAGCACTACGTCCTATACAAAGGCAATGAGCTTCCAGGCGAGGATGAAGAAGATGCGACAAGACCTCTTCTTGGATAAGGTCAAAGAAGGCCAGGCTGTTAGACATATAGACAGGCGTGCCAAATACATCGCGGGTCGTGACAGAATCAGCGAAGACACGCATCATTGCATTTTGGAAGGCTCAGAGTGAAGGCATCCATATATCTAATACCACACATTTGCTTGTGTGATACAGTACCTTGAGCATACTGGCCGAACTCAAGGTTGTCGCACGGCACCGCTAGCAACACAACATCGGCTTTCCCGAGGCTGTCGGTCCTCCTGAATCGTGCCTAAGCACCAAGCCGCGCCTTTACGTTGTTCAAGCCACGGCAGATAAAGGTTTCCCAAGCATATGGAAAAGCATAGTTTAGCGCGGTGAGCATTGACCGTATCGCATGCATGCTGCACGAGAGGATGGCGCTGATTGGGAGATCCGATCTCTTGGTGGAGGCTTCGGAGATCTCGTAACGACCACCATCCTTCTCTGCATCTTGCTCTTCTATCTTTACCACAAATGTGTAGACTCTTCGAAGCGAGTTGCAATGTCTGACTGTAAAACACACTGTCGGTGGCAGCTCCATGGATTTGGAAGCTAATTACATGGTTTCGGCGATGCGGATCCGATCTAGAAACGAAGGTTTGCTAACTGCAGATCGAGCCAACGTTCATACCCAGATCGCACCGCATAATGATCTCGGCACCCGGGGAATACCTAGAGTATGACGATGACCCTTGATGGTTCGCGCCAGGAACAGCATAGGGTCTTTGTTGAATAGTCATCATGCATACATAGTAAGATGGCTGGCCGGTCGTGTTCCCTGCCCGGAGGTCACGCTTGTACTCGTCGTTTTATTGTGGAAGAAGAGATCAGAACGACACTCGGGTCAGATGAGTCCTCCAATCTTTGCTTCCCTGAGGAAGGTGCGTTTTGGAGAGCTCTTTCCTTAAGTATTGCCTAATTTCTTCCTAGCATCGCATAATGAATAAGAGCAAGAGAAACTCGGCGGATACTCAAAGTACACGGACAAGCTCAAGACCATCCTCTGTGGAAACTAGAATCAGAATCCCGACTCCGAAGTCGACGGACATGGTGGAGAGCCCTGCTTCGTCGAGCACCGAACACGCTGGACACGAACCCCTAGTCGAAGACTTCCATACTCGCTACGTACAGCCCATGTCGCCTTCCCGACAAGCTCCCGCACCCTTGCCCATACCTATCCGAGTGTCAGCCCCCAACGGACAGCTGCCGAGCTCGCCTACCTTCTCAGAGTTCGATACAGACGACAGTGACGACCTGGCCCCGCCAGACATATCCAGAAGTGCAACCGGTGGAAGCGCTGGACGTGCAAGAATGATCGATGTTCCTAGAGTCAACCCTTTGCTATCACCTGCACAGCCTACGAACGGCTCTGCTTACCGCAATGCGCCCAAGCAGCAGCGCAAATTCAGAGACTCTGGTTCATATGTTGGAACTTCGCAACCAAACACCCCAGACCGCGATCGCATGTCGGTAGACTCCGAGTACTTTCGGAACCCAAAGAGATATTCAGGAGGCTCCATGGCACATTCGATAGCTCCCTCGATCGCGCCATCAATAGCACCAACCGTACAGACCCTGCCTCCTCTACAAGCTCCAGGTCCTGTAGACGAGGTAGATCGCATGCAACCTCTACTGGAAGATGATCCTGCAAACTTCGATCTCATAGCTGCACCGCCGGAAGAAGTCGACGGAGCATATCAACTAGACCAACATGCAGAACAACTTTTGTCGAGAGAGCACCTGCTAGCCATGTTCGCCGACCGCAAGACCCTCCTGAAGTTTACTAGTTTCCTTAACAACCACCGCCCTCAGAGCATTCCCACACTGGTCTTCTATCTGGACGCTCTGAAGGCTTTGCGAGCTATCAGGTACGCAAACGCCGTCTCGGCAGCGTTGCGTCCAGTCGATGGCTTGGACTTCACTTCCACGCCGCCTGGAGCCACGCAGAACGACGAGCTGCAGAAGAAAGCGGATCAGGCGTTTGACCAGCTAGTACGAGAGGATCTACCGGCATATGTAACGTACACATGGATCTCAGTTGTCAGCACGAGTGTTCAGCGAAGGATTACGGGAACACTAGCGCCACATCTAAGAGAAGCCTCTGAAGGATTGGCTGAAGTCTTCTGCTTGACTGACCCTTCGAGAAAGGACAACCCAATCGTATTTGCTTCGGAGGAGTTTGCTCGCACAACACAATACGGTATGGGCTATTCTATTGGTCGCAATTGCCGTTTTCTGCAAGGACCAAGAACGAATCCACATTCGATACGGAGATTGGCAGAGGCTTGCAAAACATCTAGAGAACATAGCGAAGTCTTTGTCAACTACCGACGCGATGGCAGCCCGTTCATCAATCTGCTTATGACAGCACCGCTATTCGACTCGAAAGGCACACTGCGATACTTCATCGGCGCTCAGGTTGACGTTTCTGGCTTGTTGAAAGAGATGACTGGCATGCCGGCACTCGAAAAGATGTTGGAACACGACAAAGACAATAGGCATGACGAGAACGGACAACGGCATCAGAACGAAGAGTTCAAGAGTCTGAGTGAGATGTTCAATACCACCGAGCTCGAAACGGTCAGACAATGTGGAGGGCGAATGCATCGTGAGCAGGTTGACGACGAGCGAGAGGAGGGTGTACAACCCAGACCACGTCTCCTCCTTACAGATCCATCATCCGAGCTACTCGATGACTCTCAAGTCTCCAACAATCCGTCTTCTGGTCTGAATGGAGTACGAAGACTGCCAGAGAACGGCAAACTGGAGGGAGTCTATCAGCACTACCTTCTCATCCGTCCGGCCCCTTCATTACGCATCCTCTTCACCTCACCCTCGCTACGCGTTCCAGGAATCCTGCAGAGTCCTTTCCTCCACCGCATCGGAGGCTCACCTCGTGTGCGCACTGAACTCGCGCAAGCATTCGCTGAAGGTCGCGGCGTGACAGCCAAGGTCCGATGGTTGACACGTGTAGAAGATGATGGCGAAGAAGAAGGCCGCAGTCGCTGGATCCACTGTACACCGCTGCTTGGCCATGGTGGTGCTGTAGGTGTATGGATGGTAGTCCTCGTCGATGAAGAAGGCAGTCAAAGCAAAAGACGTTTCCGCCCTGCACCACCTGTCAGCCAAATCATCGGAGGCAAAGAATACGACCCAAGAGCTACGAAGGAGAAAGAAGAGAAAGAGAGGGCAAGACTTGAGATGATCGTGGATGGAGAATCACAAAGACCCGAAAGCAGTCTTAGTGGTAAACCACCAATGTTGAGAGAGAACAGTGCGTTCAGTGGGATTGGAAGTATAGGAGCTGATATTTCGTATCAGTTTAGATGAAAGTCGTCCTCGCGGGAGGGTATATGAGTATATAGAGATGAGGCAGAAGTTACGATACCCAGATTAATGCACGTGTTATGACCATCAACAGACACGGCCTCTTTCGGAACAGCGAGTAGACCGTTGCTGAGCTCGTGAAGATGTCGGGTTGATGTCGCCAAGTTCGAGGGGAACTTGTACGAACGACAATATCGCAGTGATGTGGTCGTTGTGATCTGAGACTCCGGTCGTGTCTGTTCTCAGGTCTGCACGGGCTCGGCTATCTCATCGAGATCACGCCCGTCTGAGTCCCTCCCTTATGCTCATATACCTTCTCGTCCTCTCTTCCATCCAAGCCGTGTATCCTGATGCCATGCTCTTTCTTGGGTATCGTGTGCGGCGGCGCAGAGACTAGTCTGAGCATGCGTGTTGCGTCTCCCTTCTCCTCTTCTACCCCTCTCCTTCACCCTCGCTTCTCTCCTCGCTTTACTCATAATTGTCATCCTCGCTCTTTCTCATCATCACCACACCTCCCCAGGATCAACCCTAATCTCCTCTCCCCCCTCCCTAACAGTCTTCCCCTCCACATCCCTACTCAACGGCTTCCTCATATCAAAAGCATCACTCCCATCATTATAATAATCCACTATCCTCCTATAAACCGAATACCCCATCTTTTTATAAAGTTCAATGGCCGCCGTGTTTTCGACTCTGACGAAGAGATCCACGAACCATGCGTTTTCACGCTCGCCGATGAGTTCTAGGGCTTCGGAGAGGGCGGTCGCGTGGCCGAGACGGCGGGAGGAAGGGGAGACGGTGAGGCAGGTTATGTGGGCGTGCCAGGGGAGGTAGTTGGGGTAGGTTTTTGTGTAGGCCGGGTGGGAAGGGTTGTAGGGTGTGTGGGGTGCTGGGTAGGGTGATGATTCTACTTTGCCGAGGACTGTTGCGCTCGATATGTTAGTCATGTGTTCTTTGTTCACTGATACGGCAGTATAGTAGGATGAAAAGGGAAGGGATTCGACACTCACTGTAACCTTCAATTTCCCCGTGGCGTCCTTCAATCACCATGCACAATTCGGGCCATTTGGAAAAGTAATCCAGGTAGAAACCGATATTGTATGTTTCCGTCAGGTGGTCCAGGTTGCAAGGATTGAATTTCAGCAGGTCTGCTGGTGTCATGGGCCGTACTGAAGACATGATTGTGGTTGGCGCAAAGGTGTGTACGGATCAAGAGGTTCGTTCGTGAAGCCCAAAAGTTGATGGACTCGCGATTCGATGGCGTCGGCTTCGCTGTTCTCGGAACAAAGCACTCCGGCTCGTCACCCTGTCCTTTTGTACTGAACTTTCGAACAACCGTATCATCATGTCACTTAAGTTTCACGTTAATCGTTTCGTTCGAGCGTACGTGAAAGTTGTTCTTGAAGAGTATTTCCATTGTGCTACTGATGGTAAAGTGGTATCTAGTCGTCTAATAATCACAACCTGCCCCACCCCGTACCAAAACGCCTTGATTATCATGTCCATCATAAAATCACCATGTATGCTGAGTAAAGGTCTCTTGCCTTCACATGTCGACCAGGTTCGCTGCTATAAACCCGTCCTCGTCGCGATTCGGAGAGAACCCTTGAGCGCGGAGTGTTTCATCCATCTGGCCGACAAGGCCTTCCATGTCTTCCTCGGTGATGCCCTCATCGTAGGCCTCGTCGCTGTCCTGTTGACTACTCACTCTGTTGCTTGCCGCCAGAGGTAGACCAAAGACCCAGGTGTTGTCTGTTTCGTCTACTTGGCTCTTAGGCTGAGAAACTGTGAACAGGTTGACTGTAGGCAGACGATGGTAAGGCATGTAAGGTGGGTTCGTATCCTTGTCTTGTACAGGCATTGCTGCTTTCCTCTGGCCCAGGCTAACAATGGAAGCCCGTCTCTGGGCATGCTTGTGAGTTGGAGGTGCGTTCCATATACAAAAGCCGTGCAGTCCTTCACGAGCACATCCACCATGTGGCCCCTCTGGTTCAAGCAAACCTAGCACTGCGGGAGGTAAAACGTCGCTGGCGATTGTCGGAAGTGCGCTCGAATAAAGTGGAGTCTTCTCTACCGCCGGGCTGACCACGGTCTTTCGCTGTTGGGTATGACTGACATTCTTCACTGCCAACAACGCGAGGTTACCGCTGCATAAGGTTGCAATAATGTCTCGGTCCTTGCCATGCTGCCATTGAACGCAGTTGGGCGCAATCGAGTGCTGAGTGGAAACGTGGAGACGAATCTTGTTGTCTTCAGCATGCCGAATGTGGTGAACGCCTTCGGAGGCCACGCCGAATCCTTTGGACAGGCCTTGACGCACGACTCTTCGACCTGCGGATTTTGCAGCCAGACCCGCGACACCAAGGGTATTGACAAGACCACTGGAACCGGTGCGTGGTCTAGTGGCTATGTCTTGGATGCCTCGAATTCCCGCGCGCATATTGCTCAAAAAGCCCCCTGCTGGCGCTTGAATCTCTTCACGTGGAGATGTGCCAGGAGAGGGCATGCTGGATGACAGCATCACCGGTGATTTGTACTCCAGACTCTGGAGTCCGTACAGATGCACAGTACCTTTCTCGGTAACGATAGCGATCCGGTTTCCGCAGGCCGTCCAAACAGCATCAATCACTACTGAAGGTGACATTCTGTGGAACCTCGAGACCAGACGAATAGTACCAACGGATGACGGATCACTGACAGCTGCTCTACCGTCGTTGATCCTGGCTAGATCCCATACTCTCGACTCGTCACCGACGTGATTCGTAGCAAGTAGGAATAGTCCACTGGGTGAGAACGAAAGGAAAGAACATCCATCATTGAGATGAAACGTCGCCGAAAGAATCGGGCCCCCCTTGCTCTCACGCTCCTCGCGTTCGAACAACTTCTCGAGATCAATGATCGATACGAGGGCTGGCTCTACTGGAGAAGTTTGAGGCTCATTACTGTGGGCATGAGTTGGTGGGAAATTGCTATGCTCGGTCTGTGGCGACTGAGGCGATCCGTAATATGCCGGATCACCATTTGGGTTCGCTGGACCGTTAATGTATGTCTTGATTGCCTGGAAGCCTTGCTGCGCGCCTCGGTAAATCTCACGAGTTGTTGATTTAGCGACACGACTGATGAGACTCTCGTTGAACGGTGCATCAACCTCACAGTTTGCGAGAGGTGGGCCGGGACAAGCATGACTTGCAACGCTAGTAGGGTCAACGTGACTCGTTATTCCTATGGTGCCCTTCAAGGTCGTCTGCGAAGAGGAGCTGACTGGAGGTTTGATGGCCAGCCAACGGTCACTCAAGGCATACACAGTTTTCTGTGCACTCTTCTGTCTGACAGGGCCAGTGTTGCCAGGTATATGTCCATGTTGTCTGTCGTCCGGCAATGTCTTCGTGTTCAAGCTTGACCAGTACTTTCCCAGACAGCAGAAAGGCATTTGGTCAGCCGCTGGCTGCTTGCTCCGAGCAGCAAAGACGTATATCTCGCCACTAACTCCAGAGGTCACAAGAATGAAGCGTCCTTGGGCAGCTATGCTCAGACTACCAATGGGGGGAGGAGGGTTAAAGCCTTTGGATGTGACGGGTTGGTGGATTCTCTCAGGTCTGGTCTGGAAGAGCCTACCAACTCGCTGCCAAGTTTGCATCGAATAGACTTCGACGAAGGTGTGATACTCTCTGATATCGGTGGCAGAAGACGACCGTCCCTGATCGCCTTCGAGTACCGGTCCATGGACGACACAGGCAACTAGAGGCCGCAGATGCTCCAAAGGGTCGTCCCGAGCTGTACATGGAAGGATTTTGGCGTTGATGACAGCGCCCTGCAAACCTTCCAGTCGGCCGAGCATTTCAGTCTTGTGCCGGCTCACTCTATGAACCTCTAGACCACCCTCGAATCCAGTTAAAGTGACGGAGCTTGTGCACGGAGGCGATGCGCTCTTGGGTGCCTGCCATGTATCGAAGCCACAATAGTACCCTCTCGAACCGGCCTGCAAAAACTTGTCTGGGTAGACAGGTCTGCTGAAATCGAAGTCGGCCAGTCTCGAGAAATGGCGCTGCGGCAAATGCGGAGGAGGAGGCTCATATGGCAAGGGTTGATTGGTGTTGGCAAAGCTCACAGGTTGGGTCGCAGGTGTGATGTAGGGGATGTTTGCTACATCTGGGAAGCCTCTCGACAAGAATCCTTGAGGCAATCGAATGCCGCCTTGTGGAGACGAAGATAAGGATGCAGCATGAAGCGGACTACCAGCGCCAGACAGGCGTGAGGGCATGACGCCATCTTGTGGAGGTGATGGCTCTGAGGTAGGCGCAAAAGGACTCAGATGAGTGGTAGGCTTCAACAACGGGGATGTGGCCTGGTCTGCTCCCATGTCCATCGTCTCTTTAGATATACGTGCATCAAGGCGAGGACTTGGTGAGCGAGAAGGTGGGGGTGAGGGAGCGATCGGATTCAGCGTTGGCGCTCTATGGTATCTCTGTTAGTCGGACCTCATGAGAACGAGGCTATCGCAACTCACAGATCGGGCGAGAAATGAGGCCCCTCGGACGATGAGTCCTTTGAGGAATCATCTTCAGCTTCGAGTCTCTGCTTGGCCGCCGCCTTCTTCTTCTGCTTCTTCCGGCTTGCTTTGTTGCCTTTTACCTCGTCCGGCGTGTCTTCTGCATGGAACAGCTCGTCGTTGGATGATGGCATATGAAAGGTTTGGGGTTGTATAGGACCACTCGCAGACCAGAGTCGACAAGTGGACGATGCGGCGTTAAGGGGAGCGAGACGGACGGAGCGAGAGGTAGCTGACGAGAGAGCTTGTCGCCAAACTTGTAGTCGTGAGTAAGTGTCTCACACGCGGCGCGTCAAACCGCAACACTGACACAAGGCAGGGTCGTGACTGAGGGGTGCTGCTGCCGCCTGCAAGGTACGTGTGTATGCGTGTTGGGTGTCTTATCGGCCAACTCCGAGATGTGTTATCGAACAAAGAAGGCGTGTGCTGGTCGCAAAGTGGGAAATAGGACAGTCGCATAGACTGTCCGAGACGATTCTAGAGGTATACAAGTCAAACAAAGAGGAAGAGAGTGTAGTATCCGATGCGTGTTTCGGTGAATGGGCGGTGCGGGTTGCTTGTTGACCGCATGCGGGGATGTTCGTCACTGTTGACCCCTCATCAATCTCATGCATCTTCAGCCTAGCTAGACAATCTCACATGACGCTCCCTAATAGCAATGTGACCAACCGACTCCTACTCGATCATCAAACATCTGTAAGCACGAATCATTGTCGCTGTTCATCATAGGTCTTGTTTGAATCAAAGAAGTTTCTGAACTGCATGCATATTCGAGATTGCCATGGTCGTCAACGGAATCAAGGTGATTTGAGACACTCCCGATGGGCGAAACTTGCGACTCGGAAAGACTTGTGCATTTCCACAGCTACCTACATGATCCACCTGAGAAATTGTGACACAAAATTGTTCTACTTCATCTCTGTTAACTGTGTTTTGGTCTCATGCTCCTCAGCCAGTGGTATTGGGGTTAGAGTTGACATATGGTTTCCCATCAGGGTCAGCCTGACAACAACGAGTGAGAAGTCGGTTGTTAACCATCAGTGAACAGCGAACTAAGGGCCCAAGACTGACTGATAGAGGACAGCAGATAGACCCTATGTCACAATCAACAAAGCCCTACGCACGTCCAAGTCCTGTCAGATCTTGCCTAGCTACGCAAAAGCCGGAAACAGAACATTGACCCTCTCGGATAGGATACGAAGGACCAGGCACCAGACCAGGCATATATGTATGACTCTCTCCACAGCATGCTCTTGCCCACTGAATACTGACGTTGAGCTCGTCGGCAAACCGCATCTCGACATGCTCGGAGTTGTAACCCTGAGGTAAGGCCAGGCGCATCCATGGTTAAGCTCGAGTCGTGTCAGGAAGAGCCCATCAATCAGAAGCTTGACCGAACGCCCGTCTGGCTGATATACGGCGTACGCAACGGGCACAGGTACAGCTGCCTTCCAGAATTACGGATACACTCAATACAAAAGTCGAGCAAAACGCAAACTAAGCCTTGTATGCATGGATATGGGCAAGGCGTTGAGCTTGGCTCGGGCTCACGGTCGAAAAGGCTTGCAGGACCAGTTACTGTTTTCTCTGGCTGTGGGATTAACCTTACCGATATATACAGTTGGAGGCAAGGCCCGTTGGCCCTGACCGAGCGACACACTGGCCGACGGCGGCGCGTTTGCACGGCGGCCTAAGCGGAATAGAAAAAAAAGAGCGTTGCAATTCGCATCGGCAGTTTTGGCCATCGAAGGGCAGCCAACGGCGGCGAAGATAGCGAATGGGTGAGGTTGTTGGAGTATTGGAATCAGAAGCAGTAACACAAGCACATGCTATTGGAATACGATCGTCTAGTGTCACCGTCATTGTACGTCCGCAGGCCCAGTTGGGCATGGATATTCGGATGGAAGAGACGTGGAACAATTAGAAGGGCTTGGCGATGGGCGCTGACGTGCACCTGCCCGTTCTGCAGGCTGCCCAAAGCAATGCGCCTCGAGATATGGAGAGCCAGGAAGGCCCCAAGGGCGATGGTAGTAGCATGGAAGATAGAGCCGCTTTGGGGCGTAGCTGGGAATTGGGCCAGCAGAAGACATCGGATCAGGATTGACAAGCGGCGGACGTTCAGGAAGGTTGCCAACGGCGAGATTGCTCAGGTGTACTCGAGGCAGTTGGCAGGCAGCATTGGAGTGGGGAAGCACGCAGCACACCTCTTACGCTTCTGCTTCCAGCTCGACCGTTGCTCGACGTTACTCGTTTCGTTGCTACTTGCCATACTCGCTGCCTCTCCTTTTTCCGGATGCCTTTCCTCGCGTGACATGCCCATATGATAGTGCGCTCTTCTTTTCTTGCCTTTTGTATCTTTACCTTCTCGAACAACTCTTGCATCACAACGACGACCTGACCTCGACGGCCTGACTTTTCCCACATTCCTGGCCGAATTGCGTCGCATACACACGTCGACCAACCACCCGACCGCTCGTCGCCAATCCCGCCCGATTCCATCTGCTGCGACGCGACAACTGTCTCTCTCCGCCCACTGTCTGACATTCACCTTCGACTCTGAGACACTGCCTTGGGACTCGCCGAATGTGCTGATCTGCTCGACCTTCGCGACTTACCATCGACTGCGCAATGCGATAGAGGCCTCGAGGCCGAACCGAACCGATTAAAAATGACGGGCAACGCCTTCGCCGTCGTCTACGTGGACCGAAAGGCCCCCATCACGGGCTACCTTGGCGATAAGGACCTCGATGAATTGAAGGAAAAGCATGCTTCCAGCGAGACCGAGCACAATATCCGTACCGTCCTGGCTGCCTTTGGACAAGGTAGGTCTATCCATATATCTTGCTTGTCCCCATCTTGTGTTCTGATTCAATCAAATAGCCCATGTCTGCGCGGATGGCGTGTCCTGCCTGACGACCATTGCACAGCTCGATGAACCGCGCAACCCAAACCCTATTGTTGTGCTTCTCGATATGCCTCAGGACGATGATGCCGCCATTCGTAGAACATCGTGGGATGCGAACCCGCCTTCCCCATTGGTTGGAAGACGACCCAAAGTGGAGCGAAACGAGCCAAGTGATGTTTACGGCGTGCACTTGCTAGCCTACCTGTCCTCGGAGATACAGCAGCGTGTCCGTTCAAGGCTAGTCATCCCAATCGCTGTTCTTGCTGGCAAGACCGACGTAAGTTACGCACTGTAACACATCATTCTGTCGAAATCTAACATGATCCAGCTACTGGCTGAACCTACACGTATGTCGCGCTTCTTGGATGCTGGTGCCGTCGATGTGCTTCCTAGCCCGCTGGGAGTCGACAGGGTCCAAGGCTTGGCCGTTCACGCATACCGTACATATAAAGAGGTTGCACGTGAAGAGGCAAGCTTCGTGCTCCAGAAGAGAAACCGGAAACTGTCATGGGTTGGCATTGATGAAGAACGCCCTTATGCATACCTCAGAGAAGTCATGGTTTCAGGCCTGATGAATGGCATTTGCAACCCTGACTCTGTTGGCGAGTGTATAGACCCCAGGTTAGTTCCAGCGATTGTCGTTATTGTGGCACCTGACTGACAGGTATCTTCTAGCGAACTCAAGATCGAACCCGAGAGAAAAGCTGTCGTTGCCCAAGCAGTTGGCACATGGGCGTTTTCTGCTCATGACTTTGACTCTGACGAGCTTCTTTACGCTGCTTTGACCATACTGGAGCATGCCCTGAAAATGCCGGAGCTTGAGAAATGGCGCATTTCTACGGGTGAGCACGAGCCTGCTACACACGTTTGTAACGCAACTGACATACAGTTTTAGATGATCTAACCATCTTCCTTTTCGCTTGTAGGCACGCCTACAACGATTTTGTCCTCTACCACAACTTCCGTCACATCGTCGATGTTTTGCAAGCTGTTTTCTATTTCCTCTTACAGATTGGCATTCTGCCTCCCTACCCCAACTCCAACGGCGAGCAGGCACCCAGGACAGACCTTGCACCAGTGGCGTCTCTATTGCAGCCGTTTGATGCATTGACCCTCCTCATCTCGGCCATTGGCCATGATGTGGGCCACCCTGGTGTGAACAACGCTTTCTTGGTCGCTCTGAATGCACCGCTTGCTCAGCTCTACAACGATCGTTCGGTCCTGGAAGCGTTCCACTGCGCAGCCTATTCCCAGATCCTTCGCAGATACTGGCCCCAGGCTTTCGCTGACATCCCCATGCGTAAGCTTATGATCAACTCTATCCTGGCTACAGACATGGGTCTTCATTTCAAGTACATGATAGACATGGGAAATCTTCAGGAAAAGCTCTCTTCAAATGATGACAGCATTGAGGGCTGGACGCCAAAGGCTCTTGAGGAAACTAGAGATCTCGTCTGTGGACTCCTGATGAAATGTGCTGACATCAGCAACGTGGTATGTGTTGTTCAAACCTACTCAAGATCTTCACTAATCTCGCATAGGCACGAAAATATGCCGTTGCAGCACGATGGGCGGTCATTCTCACGGATGAATTTTCCAACCAAGGCGCTATGGAGAAAGAGCTTAACTTGCCAACTTGCTTGTTCGGCGGTCCCCCTGATCGCGAGGATTTAGTCAAGCTAGCAGAGTCTCAAATCGGCTTCATGAGCATTTTCGCTGGGCCTCTTTTTGAAGGCATTACAGCAGTCTTGCCGGCCATGGGATTCTCTACTGTCGAGATCGAGATCAATCGTACTGTTTGGGAGGAGAAGATACACGTTGAGAAGCTGAGGAGAGGATCCATCATGGCAAGCCCAGCTGCCCAACCTTCGCCTCTACCTCGAGCCCCTCTCTCTGTGCCTGAAGAGGAGTCCGAAGACAGCAAGGAAGACGACATTCCGCCTGAACGAGATTCGCTCTTCGGCCCATCTCGTACGTCACAAACACAAGATGAAGCAACACAACCTGACAGCAGCCGGGGGAATATAGAACCAGCATCGCCCACATCACCTACGAGGGCTCGTCCGACATCCGCATCGCCCATGAAAAGCAACAAGAAAAAATCAAGCACATCTAGCTTCCACGCGCCGTACTCGGTACCATTCCACCAACACACCAATTCGCGACGCTCTTCGAAGGATGCCGCGCTCGAGCAGCTTGAACAATTGCAGTTAGGTCAGCTCAGCAGCTTCTCGCGCATCGAGAACCAGAACTACGATGCTGGACGACGAGGCAGTGGAGATGCTTCTTTGACGACAATTCTTGTTCGCAGCCAAACAGCGCAAAGTAAGCAGGAGCCAGACTCGCCCACAAAGTCACCTCTATCTCCGCACAAGCAGACCATTCGCCCCTTCCCAGCGCCAGCTCAGCCAGGTGTTCCTGCTTCCCTGCCTTCTTCCCGCAGTCATGCCCCTAGCAATGCCACGGCAACGACGGGAACTTATGCACAATCACCAGGATCGACCCGACCGTCCTCTGTGGAAGAAATGGAAGCCGAGACAACACCCAAAGGACTACAGGCTCCCCCAGTACTGTCGACAGAGAACCCGTTCTTGCATCCCAACTCAAGCCCAGATCTGCATGGCAGAGAACGCATTTCTCACTCGGCTCCGGACATCCTGAGCATTCCCGAGGTGCGTGCGGGTAAACTGAACTCGGTATCACAAATTACCGCAGAACATGGGGACGAAGGCGATGACAATCGTGGCATGTCTCAAAGACCATCTGGACTGCGCGAAAGTCGTAGCCGAAGCAGATTGAGAGGGCTTCGCTTCTGGAGAAAGAGATGGAAGAGTCCTGGTCCCAGCGCCGAAGTCGACACGGAGCCCTGACGAACGCTAAGCCACGGTCGGTGTCGCCATCAAAAATCTCCTTTGTTAACAGGAAATCAAATTGCGAAGTACGGAAAGGAACTTTGCAAGGACGGAGGGGAGCTTCAGGCGTTGGAGGGATATACCACTGTCTCACGCGGGACGGCCTTATGATTTACAGACTCGACAGGGAATGCCGTGGAAAGGGTGGGCAGTTTCTCTTATTTTTTCCTTTTCTGCGTCTTTGATGTCTTCTTACACTCGCTTTCGGTTTCCTTTTTATAGTTTGTAGGCCTTGGTCCAGATGTGGACGCAAGGATGCAGTAGTGGTGTGGAAGAGGGGGGCTGCCGAGAGAGCGGCGGCTATATATAGCTCCAGAACCCAGGAGCATCATACTTAATACACGGTCAACGTTTAGCACATGTCCAAGTGAAAGTGAAGTCATGAAGTGCCAGTAGCGATGTATCGGCGGTCTCGAGATTCAGGGGCGTGGCAGAGTAATGAAGGTGACGGAAGCTTTGACAGCACTTTGGCCCGTCGTTGCTGCCAACACTGTTGATGCGAACACATGCAGCAGATTGCTGTCTCCCCGTATTCACGACCCAACTGGCTCTACTGGCTCTACGCCCACTAGGAAAAGAAGACATCGAGTCAGCACCTCTGACGCCTGAAGATGAGGCATCTGTCAACAAGCCACTAGACTCACGCATACCACCCACACCCGAGGCAGCCTGCCATCCGGCGACAACGACGCATCCCTCTCGCAAGCCAGCACTCACCCATCTTACACGCACACCATGACGTCGCCACCACTAACACCGTTACGGCGGTCCTTCTCGCAAAACAGCACATCTCCGGCCAGCCATCGCCTGTCGACAGCGTCACGCTTCTCCAATGGCAGTCAAGACTTTGCTACCCACATGGACGTCTCGGCTGGCGCATCTGGCATGGGCAATCTCGCCGACGAACTCGACTTTGCCGACTCGGACGAAGAAGACTGGGACTACGATGGCGAAGCTGACCCCGACGGGCATCAAGAGACGGGAATCGAAGGCACACCGAGCGAGGGAGCTCAGGACGGCGCCGCCGAAGACGAAGGTCCAAGAGACAGTGGAGCTCACATCGAGGACAAGGGGAATGTCTCATTACCACATCGCAACTTCTCTCGCCCAATGTCCCGCGATGCCGACTCGGACTCGTCAAACATCTTCTCCTTCGAACTGGAGGATGCAATGGCTCAAATCTCACGCCTCGTCAACCCTGCCTCGCACCAGAACCCGGACACTATCTCCCGCACCCTTGTCGCGCTACAGAACCTACCCCCTCAGCAGTCCCTAGAGGCACATACCCAGCGCCTCACCACATCTACCAACAGTCTCTCCTCTCATATAATTCAACAAACAAAGCACTTTGCTTCTCTTTCTGCCTCTCTGTTCGCTCCCTTCGGCTTCGGTACTCCACTGGACTTCCAGATCATCGACGACGACGTCGTGCCCGCCATTGCCCAAGTCATACAAGACCTACCCGCTCCTGATTCTCGTGCTTTGCACACTCTCTCACGCCTTGATCGTGAAACGGCCGACCTAATACAGACACTTGCCGCACTTTCCGACTCTTTGCAGATGGGCCGTCAGACCACTGCCAGCGCTGCACGTCATCTGAGAAACACACAACTCATGCTCTCCGAGATGCGTCGCGAAAGCGACCTAGCTGACCAGGCTCAATGGCGCATCGAAAAGGAGGACTGGGATCATCGCCTCGCCGGAAGGTTCTGCGCTAGTGAATGTCGCGATGTTGTCGGTGGCTTTGAACAAGTCTTTGAGGGCTTGAGAAGGGGGCTGGAAGAGAAGATTGCCGCTTGATTTGCTTGTTTGGATTCTACCATATAAGGGTATTTGTTTTTTATTGGGAGGGATACTGTCAAGGGTACACTGAGCGTCGCGGCGTTTAATACATGCATACAGGGATGGACACGGTTTAAGCATGCAAAGGGCGTTATGGACTACTCAAAGTAGTGGAGTTCCCAAGGCAATTGGCAATTGGAAGCAAGCAAACATTGCTGATTGCTTGAATCACATGGTAGGCATTAGACGGCAGACTCGCAAGATGGATTCGCTACATGCTCATACATCTTTTTGAAAGAAACATCTTGTCTCACACAAGCAACACATCTTCATCCATCACTCTTCTGCTGCATTCCGAAGTGAGGCAAATACGACGTTTTGATTTACTAGCCAATCTCCCTAACCGAATCAAAGCATTCGCGGCTTCTGTCGAGCATTCACTCATCCAGCACCACTTGAATCTCTCGAGCTTGACCAACTCACTTGAGTTACATCACCCTCATCACCTTCCACCATCTCACCTGAATACCAATACGTACCAGAGCAACTCAAACTCGCGGCATGTCAAGTGCGCAGGATTCAATTGAACACGCCTACGTCCTCAGCTGCAACATGGCTGCCAACTTACAATCCGAACCCGCAGCGCGCAAACGCAAGATGAGCCACTCCGACGACGACGACGAGAGTCTTCCATCATCACACATCGATCCCAAGCTTCAGGACACGGAAACCGAGCTCAAGGACGCAGAGAACAACAAAGCCTCTTATAACGGACCTCAGAAAGTTCATGTGGTGATGCTGCGCGTGGCCAACGAGACCTCTGCACGTCCGGTGCCCCAATCGGCCTTCTTCTCTTACGACGCAGCGCTCTCGTTCGCCATGAGAATCTTGCTGCAGTGGTGCGAGGCTCACTATGACGACTATCATTGGAAGGGTCCCGAAGTCTTGACAAGACATTGCGTGGCCCGCTACGCCGCATACAACTCTCAAACCGGTAAACAGCTCGCAGTCGCAGACGTGATCAGAGTCAGCATCTTTGACGCCAAAGACGCCGAAGCCGTTCCCAAGGAGAACCGAACTGCTGATCTACGTGAGTGTTGCTCGTATAAGTTCCGGTATGCGCAAGAGCTGATGATTTTGCAGAGGCGGCCGAAGTCAAGTGGGCTGAGGCTGAACAAGCTGCGATGGAACAGTATACCGATTCTGTCGACATGACCAACGACATCGCGGCAGAGGCCATAAAGACAGCTATGGATTTGAGCAACGATCAAGATGCCTGGAAGGAAGAGCATGGTATGAGAGTGTTCAGCGGCCCTGCCGAATGAGCGAGGCATCTGGTTCTTGGAGAGGACAGCAGTTGCAGAGTGTAACACAGGAACTGTTAGGCAGTTTTTCGGGGTCATTGGGAAGTCGTGAGGTAACCAGAGCATATCGTCCTGGATTGACTCCAATTCTGAGGACGAGGGATGCATGATGGGAGGAAGCTGCGTCTTTCCAAAGGTTTTTTCTTCAACCTACCTGTACAACTAGTGATGAGCACAAATTTTCGGAGAATCAACCAGTCTTACGTCCTGATATGCTGCAACATCATAACTCAATTATGGCTAAAGTGACAAGGAGATAGATTGAAGAGGCTCAAAAGAAGGTGAATCTCAGGTGATGTTGATGTGTCGGGCCAATCACAGGGCGGCAGAACCTCAGCGGTTGGTTCCGAGCTTTCTCTCGACATCCGGCCCTGGTGAATTGGATAGCACAGCATCATCAACCTTCCGGTCGCCCTGTATAGACGATTCTCCCCTCCCGCCTTTCTCCCACAAAAACAATAGACAAAATGCGCACCTCGATGCTCCGCACCACCGGCACCGCCGCCGCCGCCCTGCGCTCTTCCGTGCGCGCAACCCAGACCCGCCGTGCCCACGCCATCTCCAACCCTACCCTCGCAAACATTGAGAAGAGATGGGAGGCTATGCCCCCTCAGGAGCAGGCCGACCTCTGGATGGCCCTCAGAGACCGCATGAAGGTTGACTGGACCGAAATGACCCTGCAAGAGAAGAAGGCCGGTATGTCGACTTTTTGTCTCACAGCATATACACGTTCAATTGGCGAGCTCAGTCATGTCGGATGAGTCTTTCAAGCTCGTCATGCCAGTTTCAGACCGTGATTTGTTCAATTGGGTCTTCAAAACAAGCTCTGACACGTCATTTCGCGCAGCATACTGGATCGCTTTCGGTCCCCACGGTCCCCGCGCCCAAACTCCTCCCGGTGAGGGCAAGCAGGTCTTCTGGTACACCATGGGTGGTCTCGGTGTCACCGCCGTTCTGTTCTTCGGTATCCGCGCCGGTGCCAGAGGCTCACCCCCAACCATGACCAAGGAGTACCAGGAGGCCTCCGACGCATACCTCAAGGTCCGTCCTTTGCTACCAGTTCTGACCTGCCTCGATGCAGTGGCTGACAATAGAAATTACAGGAGAACAACGTCGAGCCCATCACTGGTATCTCTGCCGAGGACTACAAGGGTGGCTTCATGGTCCAGAGCAAGCCTGCCCAGAAGTAAAAGCCTTTTTAATCGAAAGGTGCTATACTGCTGTATTCATGAGGGAGCCAACCGGGCGTGCCATCGACGCCGTCGTAGTATCATACCGACTGGACGAAGAGAAGGTTACACGTCATTTTGGAGCCCGCTTATTAGAAGCAACGACGAAAAAAGATCCCTTGTACCTCTTTTTTATTATTCCAGCGTACTTGTACAAAGATCATATTTCATTTGTTTTACTTCTCTCACGCTTCCCCGTTCGTTTCTTGTCATATCGTGTCCTTTGGGTGTTTGATCAATCAAGGCACTTCTGCCAAGCCTGGACAACCATGGGTGAGTTTTCATGTCTGCCGCAATGTACATGTACTGTCAGATAGACTGCTTTCCGGCTCTCCGGATAGTTTGTAATGTAGATGGGTTGGCCAAGTAATGCCCAGTAGACATGAGAAAGTAACATGTCGTGCACCTCGCAACCGACCATCCGAGTAGCTAGGGCTTGCGGCATGATGAGCTTAAAAGCACGTTGATAGGTGTGTTCATTTTACACCGACAAAGAAAGTACCGACTAAACATGAATACTACTGCGGCGCTGAGTGCCGGTAAAGCAGCAAAACTCTCGGCTTTCCTTTGATCCGTGCAACCAAGATGGTTCTTGTTTCAACTGCAAAGCCGATGGGAAATGTAGAGGGCAAACGGCGGTGCAGATTTGGCAGTTCTTCCATAGCGGGCCGACCGAGAGTCAACCAAATGAAGCAGCTTCGGACCTACGTAATTGTTTACCAGACACAAAGTATTGCGTTGCAGTGTTGATTCAGGATTCTTAGGGTTGGTAATTCATGCAGCCTTGGTGGAATTCTTGGGATGAGAGGCTGGATGCACGAGCTTCCATGATGTGCATGAAGTCAAATATGATTGGCCGATCGTTTAGATGAGAAGAAAAAGTGGCCACCTGAAATAGAAAGCACACGTTCAGAGGCGGCCTAGAAGATGTGATTGAGAAAGACAGAGGAATTGTCAGAAGCAGCAGCTCAGCATCGGCCTTTGAACATGACTTGTCGAATGATTGGCATGATGCATGAAGACCAAAAGGCCAAGAGGCAGCAAGATTGCAGTCTGTGCTGAGACCCTTGCACTTGAGTTGTTTCCAGCCTTCGGAGAGGTTCCCGCGCGCTGGGCCTTGGATGGTGGACTCGACGCTGCTTGAGAACAGATAGAGACACTGGCTTTCGTAGACATGGAGGGAGGCGGGTGTAGAGGCAACACGGCATGTGATTGTCTCATGTGTTTGTGGATGACGGCTAGGCAGTCACTAGCGACTGGTCACGTCTTCGGGGTGTTGGTACAAAGGGCCCGGTCAAGGGTCAATATTTGGGACGACTGGTAAAGTACAGGGTTCAAGAAATCTGCGGCCTCCAGCACTTTGACTGTTTCGCGCCAACCAACAACGCTCGCGGCTCCCCCAGTTCGAAACCGTCGGACAGAGCCTCTTCCCTATTGTCGGCCTCTGAATCTCTGGCCTCGTGTTGCGATCGCGAAGAGGGCCTGGGGAGATAGTGTTCAATTATCCATATTGCCGCATCCTTTTCGCAACTTCCTTGCTTGCACCCTTGCTGTTGCTTCGCTCCTGCTCCCATGCATAGAGAGCCTGGCCTTCCCAAATCATGGACACTGAGGATGGCCACCAATTCATAAAGGTAAGTGTCCGCACTGTCTCATGCCGTCGCTGTCGTTGTAGAGGTCGCCGGCTCACCCATACCCAACAGCAACTCGCCTACTTCGTGCGGACCCATGAAAAGGCGCTGGCCAACGCGCTGCAACTGCAGAGGCGCGGATCCCAGAATGTCACCTCTCCCATCTCGACCACGGCCATGAGCCCTCCTGCCGCTCCTTCAGCCTCGTCGACCTCGTCTTCCGCCAGCACCTTTGCTGCCGCCCTATCGCTCCCTTATCTCAGCTTCACCTCGCAGACCGTCAAGCCCGTCAAATTGACCCTGACCCCTCACCACCTCTTCTACTTGTTATCTCGCTTCGAGGAATTGGGAATCAATGTCGGGCCCATGACGGTCCGTCTTGAGAACATCCACAACGACGTCGCCCCTGGAAACTATGTCTCGTTCCTCTCAGCCCCAAAGTCACGCGGACGTGCCTCAGATGCCGATTCTGTACGATCTTCCTCGAGCGTACGCAGCGTCATGTCGACCATGTCAAGCATGTGGTCACACTTCAATCTCAGTGGACAATCCAACAAGGAGGAAAAGCAAAAGGCAGCCGAGCTGGAAGATCTGAAGTATTTGTATTCGGCTTTCACAAAGATACCGTGTCTGCGTCTGTCTCCGGATCACCGCTCCAAGCTGATCGCTGGCTATGAGGAATTTCCCTTTGATACCGCAGTTCCACTGTTCGCATTCAAGAATGTCAGCGCTCTGGAGATCTGCGATTTGGACTTCCGCCAGCTCTTCGGCTGGGACCGCATGGCTGAGCAGCTACGCAGTCTTACCATCAAGCGCGCGAGCATTGATGATCTGGCTGACCTGACCATAAACGTTGTCCTTGATGATATGGACAAGCGCCGCCGCAGATCGTCAAAGGCACCCATACCTTCTTCTCCGGCCGTAGGATGGGCGTCTGCGAACTCGAGTATCAGAACTGCTGCCGAATTGGCATCTGCCTCAGTACCCAATTCGCCAATGGCAGAGGGAAGACGGCCATCGATCGGCAGTCCCCAGCATTCAGCAGTCAATATGACGCGCACGGCCTCTTCCGATGGTAAAAAGACTCCTCGTCTAAGACAGAGGAGTATCTCGCCTTCCAGACCTGCTAGCTCGCGACACAATTCATCCTATGGCCATGGCCATCCACCACGAAGTGGCACACCCAAATTCAGACGCGAATCGGGCAGCTCTGGTTCAAGCATCCACTCAAGCACGCCGCGGAACAGTACATCCAACCTTCTCGCACTCGGCATTATCCCTGCTTCTAAGTGGCGCTTCTTGCGTCACCTCAGTCTTGCTGACAACAGCCTGACCTTCATCACAACTCACAGTCTTGCTCCTCTAGCTCAAACACTGCACTCGCTCGACCTCTCCTCCAATCTCCTTACCGAAATTCCCGAGAGTCTTGCCTCGTTAACCAATCTAAGAGCCCTCAATCTGTCCAATTGCATGATTGACAGCTTGCACTCTCTTGTCCGCAACCCTTTGCCCGCTATCACTACGCTAAACCTCAGATCCAACCGCCTCGTATCCCTTGCTGGCATTGAGCGCTTGTTCTCTCTGGAACGTCTCGACCTTCGCGACAACAAGTTGACCGACCCTACGGAGCTTGCACGGCTCACAAGGATGCCTGAGATGCAAGACATCTATGTTGCGAAGAACCCCTTCATCCGCACACACTCAAACTACAGAGTCACGATATTCAACCTCTTCCGAGCGACACCAGGCTACACTGAAGACGTCAAGATTGACTCGACGGGTCCATCGTACAGTGAGCGTAGACAACTGGTTGATCGCGCCCCAGAACTACCATCGGCACCGGTACCACTTTCGGTACCTGAAGATGAGCGCTCAGACGATGCATTGAACATGCCTGATCTCGGTGAACGATCACGACAGGCGGCCGCCGACCATGCTCAAGGATCGACTAGATCAATCGGCGACTATTCGACGGCATCTCAAAGGAAGAAGAAGGGCACTCGGCGAAGGATTGTCGAGCTGTCACACGAAATGGGCTCTGAGCAGTCCATCCAGACTGATGCACCGCCGTCGCCGCGTACAGCGACCAAGGCAACCGTGTCACTGGAGGAACAGCGCATGACACGAGCAACTTCATCACCACCCCGACTACCACCATTGGACACGGGTTCTTCGAGTATGATGATGGACGGCCTCACGACTTCGACTGAAGAGGACGAAGAGATTGGTGTCAACAGTGAAGTCTACCGCCAGAAGATCGAGACATTGAAAAGTGATCTCGGCAATGGCTGGTTGACAGCATTGAGTGAAGACATGAAGAGTAGCACGGAAAGAGAATACACTGCCAGGCCATCAATTGGAGGACAACGAACCGATAGTCGGGAAGTGACTGTCGGTGGTAGAAGGTTGGGTTGAAGGAATGTCGCGATACCCAAAAGCCGGCTGGCAAGGATGACATGTGTTTTGAAGGGCGTTCACTTGTATAGCGATGATGGATTTCTGAATGTGGCCCCGTTGAATGACTTGAATGGCGCGGGCAAAGGCATAGCGATGGCGCAAAGGAAAAGGTAGATACCTCATGGACGAATGCACAGTTTATTGTTATGGTGTTTTGACTGGCCGGATTGGAGACGAGTGACCACGTGATGGGAGAAGCAATAGGCAATGTTGATGCTGGATGATGGGTAGATGCAAGATGATGCGGTGTGGATACGTGAGACAGAGATTAAATCAGGCTATTAGCTAGATATAGTATGACCAAGACAAAAGCCGCGCAACAGGGCGGATAGACAAATTGTTTTTTAGCAGTTGCAAGTCGCAAAGCACGGCCGCGCTTGCTGGCGGGCAGGCTTGGGCTTTTGGGATCCAACTTCTCCCTGCCGCGCTTGCTGGGACTTCTTTCGCTGTCTACCCATCAAACACAACCACTCAAGTGCTGTCACGACCATTCACAACGACCAGAGGTACGTCCACTTTCCTGATTTTGGAGTAGCGGCTTGTTCCGCAAGCTGCGCTGGCGCTGTCGCTTTCGCAATCTGCCTGGCGAGCAGCGAGCGCTCCTTCCTCCCCCGTCTCATTCTTGCCCTCCAGCATCCAACTCCAACACGTCGCTGACCACGTCTTCCACGAACAGCAGCGCTGAAACCGCCCACATCTTCGAAAAACTCCTCTCAATTTTTGACGACCGATAATTCCTATCGTGGTCCTCACATAGTCCCAGCGGTGTAAACGGCGTGTTTCCCGTTCCATATCTCGGTCTATCGCCAAACATCCCCTCCGGCGCCCATCTCGAAAGCTCTTCGACATCACCCCTTTGTCGCCGTCGCTCCACGTGCTTCGTCATTCCGACACAAAAACTCAACACGACCATCTCCGCACCGGTCAACAACAAGGCTCCATCTAGCACCTCCGTTGCACCCGAGGTCGCCTTTAACTACATCTGTGCCACACGTGTAGCCTCATCTACCAACAAAGCATCGGAACGTCGATTGAGCGCTAGCAAGGGCCCCGGCGCTCGGTGAGAGACTTTTAGTTTTCCCCTCGTTCTTTCTTTCTCGGCTTCGTAATGGCGGACCAACAAGACGTCGATTTGGACTCGATCATCGACAGACTGCTCGAGGTCCGCGGTAGCAGACCCGGCAAGCAAGTCCAGCTCCTTGAAACCGAGATCCGCTACCTCTGCACCAGAGCCCGCGAAATCTTCATTTCTCAGCCCATCCTCCTCGAGCTCGAGGCTCCCATCAAGGTAGCCATTCCCTGACTCTCATCTCTCGTGCTTTCTCCTCTGACGTATCCAGATCTGTGGTGATATTCACGGCCAATACTACGACCTTCTGCGCCTGTTCGAGTACGGTGGTTTCCCGCCTGAGGCCAACTACCTCTTCCTTGGAGACTACGTCGACCGTGGCAAGCAGTCACTCGAGACCATCTGCCTGCTCCTGGCCTACAAGATCAAGTACCCCGAGAACTTCTTCATCCTTCGCGGCAACCACGAGTGTGCCTCGATCAACCGCATCTACGGTTTCTACGATGAGTGCAAGAGAAGATACAACATCAAGCTGTGGAAGACCTTTACCGACTGCTTCAACTGCCTGCCCATCGCTGCCATCATTGACGAGAAGATCTTCACCATGCACGGTGGTTTGAGTCCCGACCTCAACTCGATGGAGCAGATCAGACGTGTCATGCGCCCCACCGATGTATGTCAACAGGCCCTGCTACTACTATCATCCCACTGACGCGATTTCTAGATCCCCGACTGCGGTCTCCTTTGCGATCTTCTGTGGTCCGACCCTGACAAGGATATTACTGGATGGAGCGAGAACGACCGTGGTGTATCGTTCACCTTCGGTCCCGACGTCGTATCGCGTTTCCTGCAGAAACACGACATGGACCTCATCTGCCGTGCTCATCAAGTCGTTGAAGACGGTTACGAGTTCTTCTCGAAACGCCAGCTCGTTACTTTGTTCAGTGCTCCCAACTACTGTGGAGAGTTCGACAATGCCGGTGCCATGATGAGCGTCGACGAGAGCTTGTTGTGCTCTTTCCAGATTCTCAAGCCAGCAGAGAAGAAGCAGAAGTACGCATCCACTCCCGATCCCTCCACACTTTTATTACATTCTCAATACTAACTTGAATTCGTACAGCAGGTTCGGTCGCAGATAGTGGAACATTGACGAGAAAAGGCATCCTGTCCACTAGCAGCACATTACATACAGCGCGGTTATCTTTGCATTCACTCTCCTCTATGCCCCACCGGATCCTCACCTTTTTATATCATGTCATGGTGATGGTTGCTCTTGTGCAGTTCTAAGGCCAGCCGTGACGAATGGACAATCCGAGCAGAAACAGAGGAGCCAAAAGGGAAGAAGAGAAAGATGGAGGAGTCTTGAGAAGAAGAAGAAATCGATGATACCATGGGCCCTGGCTTCTAAGACCGACCGACCCCTCACCTTCTCTCCATCTACGGACGCAGTCTCTTCTGGTCGAGACCACTACGGTTCAGAGCCGAGTGGTTTGTACGAGGAGAAAAGAGGGGGGCTGGTCGATTCATGATTGGGAGAAAAAAGGAGAAGCTCTTGGAATGGCCCCTCTCCGATTTGTGTTTTTTGCTGTTGCTACCACTCATACGCTCTCCGTTGTTTTTTTGTTATTTTGAATGTCATGGGTTTTCTTTTTCGATCGCTCTCCATCTGTCACGGCTGTCTTGCTGACTGATAGCTCATAATACATGGTTTGTTCGAGCTGTTCCTTGGGGGCAATCTCTGATGTGGATTAATGTCTTGTGAGGATCTCTAGAGAGTCTGGTCTTCAGAGGTAAGAGTCCAAGTCACAGGAAAATGTGATTATCGTCCTCAGGTCGCCCTCTCTGTACTTGATCTCAGCTTGCTTTGTCATCCTTCCCATCTAGACAGAGGTCGCACCACCCAAGCGAATTCTCAGTCTTCCAAGGTACCTTCCCATCTGTCTCCGGAGATGCAAGCTATTTTTGACATTGGCGTTCGCAACCATTGAGTGCGGCACATTGACCCACTCTCTTTGGACATCCATGATGACTTCTTGAAACCCACTGTGACTTTTTGTTATCTTTATAATAGACCTCTCACAAGGGGACCGATATGGGCCTCTACAGTACACGAGCATTGACATGACCTGCATGACCCTGTCCCGCTACATCCCTACAAGGAACTAGTCAAAGGAATCTTCGATGGGGGCGATGGAGTTGAGACTAGAGTAGGTCTGGCTTATCTGCGAACTACTATCTGGCCAAAGCTTGATAGAAGTATGCTTTGGGGTGAGCTCTGTCTAATGGTTTCGCTGGTGTTTTGATCAACAGAGGTTTGTTTGGGTAAGAGCGATCAAGAAGGACAAGCTGAACAAACGATCGATTGCAGCAGGAAGGAATGACCAGCAAAGAAGGGCAGAAAGGAGCGGCCCAAACAGACAGAATCATGGCCAACCACAAAAGCAGAACAAGGAACGATAGGCAAACTGCGACTGCCGTTCCAATGGAATGTTGGAAATGTAAAGTGTTTGTATTTTGATAATGGTATCATGCAGAGGATTCGCTTTTTCCCATCCTCTTTCTCATCCTTGACTTTGTGAACTTTCTTCTCGAAAAACGCCATATACGCCGTTTGCCTGCCCTTTTTACACCAGAAACAACAAGTTATGCTAGTAATAGAACAATAGCGAGATACAAGATAGAGAAGAACGCACTACTGCTCAGTCTGTAGAACCATCTTTTCTCTCTCGCTCCTTCTCTTGGTGTCTCCCTTTGAACTATGCTTTCTCTCATTCTCTTCTCTGCGTTTGATGGCTTGCAGCTCTTCTCCCTTGATCTCGCCGGCCTTCTTGACTTGCTTGGGCATATGTCTGTGGCGGTGGATTCTCCTGATCTCGGGCATGTGCTTGTATCTCTCCACCAGAGCTCTGTCGTATTCCAGTTGTTGGCGTTGTCTGGCGCTCTTGACTCCTTGACGCTCAGAGGCGCGGGCGCGCCATAGACGGATGTTGCCGTCGTCACTGCCGGAGAGGATGTAGTTATTGTCTGGTGTCCAGGCGGCGGAGAAGACGCGCTGCATGCGTTTTGTGTGGTAGACGTCTCTGCTGTGTCCGTCGTTGCGCTTCCAGAGGCGAACGCTGCGGTCGTAGGAGGCTGAGACTAGCTCTTCACCGGTGGGGGAGAACTCGACGTCCATGACTGCAGCGACGTGATCCTTCAGGACGTTCAAGGCGCGCTTCAGGTTGCGCATGTCGAAGATGTAGATGTTGTGGTCTTCGTTTGCGACTGCCAGGTTGAAGGCTTCCATAGGGTTCCAGGAGATGGCGTTGGAGGCCAGTGTAAGGACGGATTTGTGTAGAGGAGAGGATGTACGCATGTCGTAGAAGATGAGTGAGCGGTCGGTGGCTGTCGAGGCGAGGATGGAGGTTTCGGTCTGGTTGAACTTGAGGGCGGTGATTGTGTCGATACTGTTGGGCCATTGCAGCGTCTGCAGCGGGGCGGAGTTCGGTCTGTTCAGGTCGTAGATGCTGATGACGGACGATGCAGCGGCGACTGCGGGCTCGGTACGGTGCTTCGTGATGGAGGTGAAGGCGGCGGGGCCGAGGTATGTCGATAGAGGAGCAGCATTTCCAGCCTGGTTGTAAGGATCGTACATCTTGATGCTCCTGTCGCTGCCACAAGACAACAGCTTCTTGTCGTGCGTCCACGTCATGCCCTTGACAATGTTCTCATGCGCTTGCGCCTGCCAGATCTCTTCTCTTGTCGTCAGGTCCCAGACTTTGACGACACCGTCACCACTGCCTGAAGCAAATCTCTCGAGCGAGTTGGGGTCCTTGGCCATGGTGTAAACTCCGTCGACGTGACCGCGACCTAGCTGGGCCAGGAAGGGCTGTGCGAACATGCGGTCCATCTTTGTCGCATTCAGCGCTCTGGTGTACTCGCGGGCTCGTTCGAAAGGGTGCAATGCCGGATCCAGGTTGCGTGTCTGCCGTTGCACCGAAGTGCCTGGCGTCTGCTGCTGCGACGCAGTGCGAGTGAGGGCCTTGATTTTCTATCATCGCATGTCAGTCTGATTCTTGCTGTCGGCGGCGGTAGTCATGATGGTTCAGAGATGGAGCACATTCGTAGAATAGTACGTTCCACAAGACACATGACGAAACAACCGGGCAAAGAGAAATGACTTACCATGATGAAGGCTGCACTGTCGAGTTCAGCAGCGGCCGAATCTTCAATGTCCAAAAAAGTTGCTCGGTGCTCGGCTTCTTTCGCCCGCCCAATTCTTCTCCGCATTCTTAGCGCGCCTTCACATGTCTGACAGGGTCACCTCGTTCCTACTTGGCATTGGTAGCATAATTCGTTTGATCATTATTGTCTCTTTGTTGACCATCACTCTATGTATGAGCGAGAAGCGCTTCGTCAGGCAACCGCCTACGTGTCGCTATCTATCGACAGTTCGCGGAATCGTTCGACCTCGTCCTCCGAATCACAAAGGTCGTCGACACTCTCTGTCTCTTCTTCCTCGCTCTTGAAGCCAGACACGCCCGTCTTGGTTTGCTCGATCACTTCGTAGCCTAGGGCTCCCGTCTTCCATGTCGTACCGCAAGCTACGCACTCAATTGTCCGAGCCCTAGATGTGATGGTCGCTGCTTTACCACAGCGGAAGCAAGCGAATTCGGCCGTTGGTCCCTTTGCTCTGATCCAATCCCAAATATCATCTGGAATCCGCTCTGAGAGCCATTTCTCCGGCGCATCGTAATCATCCGGCAAAGGGATGAATCCACAATCAAGACTACAAGCTTCTGTGTCTTGATAGCCTGATTTGCGAGTCTGCTTGTTACGGCGTCTCAGCGATCTAAGCACCTTTTCTTGAAACTTGCCGGCCTTCTCGCGTAGTTTGACTGCCTCGCTATCACTTCGATACGGGCCGTTGTAGTTCGGGCCTTGGACAACCTGTCTGAACGGCATAGTTCCCGCAGGTTTGATTTCGAGTGCTTCGGTGTCGAACATCTTCTGACAGTCCAAAGCTCCGGAAGCAGCCTCTTCCTTCAATGGCGCTTCATCCACCTTGAATCTAGGTGTGGTTCTTTGGTCGAATCTTGCACCATCTTTACCCACACTTAGCAAGTTCAGTCTGGCACCAGCTTCGCCGAGCAGGAGGTGAGAGAAGTCGGGGCTGAAAGCTCCAGACATCACGGACGAGCTTAGTCTGACCACGTCGCGGACCTCTTTGTCTGAATCGTGGCGGTAGGGATCCCAACATTTCACCACTCCGTCGGATGAGCCTGAGTAGAGTCGGTTGCGTTCTGAACCCCATGACAGGAAGCGTATGCCTGTGTCCATCTCAACTGCCACAGTTTCTTCGTGTCTCAGGGTGCTCAGGGGCGACTGGCCGTGCTTTGTGTACCGGACATCCCATATGTAAACCCTGCCCTCAGTACTGCCGACTGCGATGAGGTTGCTATCATGTGGAGAGTATATAACATCATTGATGTCCCATGCTGGACAGTCCAGCTCCATTGTGTGTTGTGCACGATTTTGCCTGGGTGAGTAGAGGCGTACGACTGATTCAATGCCATGGCTCACGTGGCCGAAGGTCCCGCTCGCAACTGCGAAGATAGACGAGCTGCTGCTAGGGTTTGGATTCCAGGCGAGATCAAAGATGTTCTTGTTTGATGCATCCGTCTCAAGTCTTTGTTGGGTGTTCATGTCCCATAGCGCGACCTCACCCTCCTTGTCTCTGTTGTCGTCTTCTGCATAACGAACTTCAACCTCCCTCGAGAAGCCTGCAAGTAGGTAGTTCTGATGGTTATGTGCTGTACCCCATTTCAGAGCTGAAGGGGTCTTTCTACTCTGCACTGTTCCGGAGAGACGTACAGCTTTCGACGTGGCATTCTCGTCGTCATAAGCAAGTACACGAATAGCGCCAGCGTCCGCGGAAGCACAACCAGTTGCTACCAAACCATTGTTACTGACTGATAGGAAATCCACAGATGCTGGATGTTCTACTGTATCGACAAGTGTGGTTTCAAGCGGCGATTCACCGACCTTGTATCTGTGTAGGCGCCGGTCGATGCCAACCGAGTACATGTATTTGCTGTCAGGGCTCCAGGCTACCAACTGAACCGTTGCGAAGGCGTCTTTCTGGCGTCCGTCGGGCAGCATATGCTTGATGGTGTGTTGGGGTAGCTCTTTTGCCGTCTGGGTCGCAGCACTTCCAATGACAAGGTTGCGCGGTTTGCTGTGATCGATCGTCTGGCGGTCTGCAACAGCCACTGCGCCGGCAGCGAAAAACTTGCCGTCTGGTGACCATGCAACGGTCGACACGTCACCAGAAGCGTTATCCATGTGTGCTTGCACTCCCATACTGTTATAAGCAAGATCCTTGAAGCCTGCATGAATCTTTCTGGGCCATTGGCGTCCGCGAGTAGCCCCTATCTCTCGATGTCGTATGAGATAACTCAAGGGTTGGGTCACCCGTCTGCATCGGTAGGCGTCATCCATGATCTCGTCTTCTGATTCATGGCGGATTGCGGAGGAATCGACAGAGTTTGCATGGACGTGATGTGTGCCGCGTAACTCTCTCGCTGGACGGAGCACTTCTCTGGTCGGTCGGGGTATCTCTCTCTGAGGTTTCTCTCTTGTCGTCGCCGACAGTGACAAAGGCACCAAACCGGATGGTCTCACTGTCAGTTTGGACAACACCTTAGAGTATCTTGATTGCATCGAAGGCCATTTTCTTCCTGGGAAAAAACGCTCGAAATCTTTCCACGGAATCTTCTTGACCTCCTTCAGGTGCCTCACCAGCGCGTCTTCCTCCAAGGTAAATGGCTGTCCGAATCTGTTCTTGAATGGCTTGATCTTTGTGATGTCCCTCGGGAAAGTGAATTGATCGTGCGTGTCGACTTCGACAGAACCCATGACAGAGTCCGGTTGGACCAATACGCCTGGACTCTTTGGTCTAGCTGCAGAAGATCGAGTACGTCTGAGGCGCTTCAGCGGCTCGTCGTCATCAATTTCAATAACTTCCATTTTTCTCTTTCCGATTCGTGGAGAGCTTTTGCTTGCAGGTTTACTGGCCACAGAGCTTGAACTGCCGACCGCAGTCACGAAGCTGTCATCACTAAAGGGTGAACCCGGGTCGACAGCATTGTTGACAGCGGGCTTGAGAGGAAGCGTTGCCTGCTGTTGTGCTGGGAGTGTCCTCTTTTGGGAAGGCTCTGGTGGCTGCGTGACCAAAGATGTTGAGGTCTTCGAGCTCGTAGGTGCTGCTTCTGATTCCTTCCTTGGCTGGCGAGGCTCACTGGGATACGAGAGTGATGCAAGTGTCCTGGACACATGCTTGCTTGAAGAGGGCGCCGCGGGCGCTGGTTTCAAGCCAATTGACTGAGATAGGTTGTTGTTCCGAGCATGTTCAGCGCTAGTATCGCCGTTCCTTCCTCTAGAGATTTCTTCTGGTAAGACTGTTGGAGGTGGATCTGACGCGACTCTTGAAGGAAGGGTAGGTGGCAGTGCAGGATGTTTGAGAGCAGGTATTGCAGGTGCAGGTGCAGGCGAGAGTTGGAATAATTCCACAGGCTGTGAGGGAGCTAGTCCCATTGATTTGCCCGGGGAACCAGGTGGTGGAGCATGTGCTTGAGAATCTAGGCCTGCATGTGCTGATGATGGTCTTGAAGGCCTTGAGAACTGCGGAGGCAATTGAAAATGCGAGTGCGCTGGTGGGATCGAAGAAGTAGAAGGGAGCGGTGTTGCGCCGGGCGGCAGATTCAACTGTTGTGGTATGGAAGCTGAAGGTGTAGCACGGGATCTGGATAGACTAGCAAGGAACAGCTTTGTTGACGGGTTCGCTATAGAGACAGAACTCTCACGACCATCAGGTGGCGCTGCTGGCCAAGGCTGCGGTCGTGGCTGTGTTTGGTTTTGTGGTGCTGGTCCCGACTGTGATTGTGGTTGAGGCTGCGAATGTGGACGTGGCTGTTGTTGAAGCGACGGCACAAACGAAGATCGCGGCGGTACGAGGGAGGACTGGGTTGGCTTCTGGGCGTTTGGAAGCGGACCTAGCGGTCTCGAGATGTTCGGTTGTGTGGGTGCTGGCTTAGTAACATCTTTCTTGCCATCGAGGACATTGGTAGGCAGGTTCGACTTTAGCGTGTTCGAAACGTTGGTATCATGGCGTTGCTTGCGCGTGTCCCAGAGGAGCATGACCCCGTCATCGCTGTCGTCGTCGTTGTCGTCGTCCGAGGGAGTTATGAAGCGTGTATCGGGAACTTTTGCGGGCTGGGCCTTGTGCGACTCTAGTTCAGGTGGTGGTGGACTGTCTTCGCTCAGGTCGATTACCACTCGGCCTCGTTGTGCCATTTCGGGGTGGTTGTGCAGTGCGCCTCGCCTCGGAACAGTTACGAAGTTCGTTACGCTTGGTCATCGCCGTAATTCGAGAACATCGGTAAACTTACGCTGCTCGAGTGAAGGTCAAGGTCGTGTGAAAGCCAGAGGACGCGTCGCGGAGAGATGACGCGCACGCGATTCAATTTACCGAGTATCGCACTTCACCCTTGGCTGCAACTGATGTAGAGCACGACGAGTGAATCAGACTGATCTATTGGTATAAGGTAGTTTGAGTCAAGTACGTTTTGCTTTCGCTTACGCTCAACTTTTAACTTGTCTAGTGATACTGTAGACACCGCTTCCTTACGGTTAAGTAGACTCGAGTATTCCACCTTCCTTCACTTCTCTGCTGTTGTATGTCTATGAAAGGCCAGCTAGCGGCCTTCTCCCAAGGATAAACTCTCTGCTCTTCAGAAGTGTTCTTCATCTTGCACAGGACTGTGTGTCGTGTGCTGCTTGGTAGCGCATCCTTGCCTTCCTCCTCGCAAAGCAATCTTACAGTGGTCGCTTTCTCTAGTCGCAGTGGTATGCTGTCCTTACTCCGAGGGCAATGAGCCGACATAGATCATCTTGTCTATGGGTTGTTGCTTCATGAGCTCATGCCAGTTGCTTTGCCAATTCTTCTCTTGAGCGACTCGATCGTGTCTTGTGTCGACTTGCCCTTCTCCTTCTCGTCACGGTTGATGCGAACGACGGCTGCCGAGCCTCCGATGAACAATGCAAACACCGGGTCGAGGTTCCTGTGGGAAGCCATCAGTCACCCGCTTGCCGCGTGCATTCATGTCCGGGGCACTACTGACTTGGAGATGATGTAGGCGTAGCGCGGGGCAGACATGGTGAATTGTTGGCGTTCAGACTATGCTGTGTTTGTAGATAGTGTCGTAGCCTAATATTAAAGAGTATAGATGTTGGCTCGCAATATTCCTTGATGTCCTTGGGCTCTTGAAGCCGTGAAGTTCGTTTCTGCCAGTTTGGCTTCGGGCCCGGCCCGCTGGAAAGCTGCCTGTCGCATGACGCGCTAAGTCGCGAAGCCGGAGATAAGGCGCATATCACCCTGATAAGTCAGGTACCTTGCCAACCACCCTGGTGGGCATCGCCCAACTTGACTTGTTGATCAGTTGCCTCCTGTGCTCATGTTTTGAACGTGGGACAACTATGGAACTCGATCCTGAAACGTCTTTCGAGTCCAAATCCAACAAGTCACGCAGATTTGTGAGGTTAACTTCACGTCAACGGCACAGACAGATGATTATGTAAAGGGTTTCATTCAAAGCATGTGTAGAAGCAGGCAGCTAAACGGGAGACGAGGGCTTGAGCGGTGGTGGTTCTTCTTGACGGGCTCTGTCATCAATGTGACGAGCTGCTGCTTTGTCCTGCCTTCTCCGTCGCTGCATTCGGCGATCGGTCCTCCCTCAAATCATCCTTCTCCATCGTGACTCCCAAAGACTCCGAAACTCCTGGTGATCCGTGTAAGGATATCGTTGGCATTAAAATAAGGAAAGAGGGTTGGGTATGGTCTAGACGGCCTCGCCGAAGGTGTTCTCGCCCGAGTAGCTGTGTATTGTGTAAGCTCATGTGTTTCAATCGTGGACTTCTTGCAAGCACGTACGTGATGTAGAGGAATCCGTCCTCGTCCTTGTGCTCCTCGTAGATGCTGCTCATGAGGGCGGCGGTGGGTGGCAGGACCTCGTCGACGAAGATGAAGATGGCCTTCTCAGGCGAAAGCTTAATGCGCTTGCGGATCACGTAGACGAACTGTCCGACAGTGAGGTCGGCGGGGACCAGGTACTTCTTCTTGTCGATGGTGGCGATGTCCGACTTCTCGACCTTTTCGCAGATGACCTGTGTTTCCACGGCGTCAGTATCGTTTCCGGCCGCGCAGCGAGCGGGAGATAAAGACTTACAGGGATGCGGTCCGTGTACTTGACGCGGATACGCTCTGCTTCGGCCTATACGGAGTTAGTATCGCGACAGTTCTGGGTTGATGTTGATGGCGCATCAACGGACCTTGCGCTTCTCGAAGCTGTGATGGCGTGTTAGTCGTGACGTTCCTTGACCGCCTTGACGTTAGGCAGCGACTTACGGGTGCTCGTCCTTGAACTTGGATCTCATGCTTGCGATTTGTGGTTGAGTTGTTGTGGTGAAGATGTAGTTGGAAGAAGTTGAGATGGTAAGAGGTAGCTAGGTTGTGTGAAGGTGACGGTCGGTAGATGAAAGGGAAGGAGTGATAGTCAGGCGCAGGCTGCGATGACCAATGACACGGATGCGGGGTGAGCGAGCACGGACAACACGAACGGCCGCCGGGTCACAAGCGTCAAGCTCCGTGTCTTATCTCCAACACAAAGCGAAGTGACTGTGAAAGCGTGACTTGCACCAAGAAAGGGAACAAAGGCACGAGTGAGCCAGCATGAAGCTGAATGACACAATCTTTAGTACAATCACACGACTCTGTCCGACGAGTGATGGGTATCCGTATCATCTGTTTTTCAATGCTGCACCGCAACGCCATGATAACCCCCAGATACCTAGCCTCCAGATAACCTTCAAACAAACTCATCATAACGTCTCAAACGCTCCTGCCAGCCTTCATTTCCCGATTACAATGTCGCTGTAGGGAAATAGTACTGGTCCCATAGGAACTCATAATCTTCAATTATACCACCAGCCATGTCAAGCAGGGGTTTGTTTCGGAGCTTGTTTGTCACCGAATGGATCCACGCTCTGTTCATGATGTGTCAGTAGAGTCAAACTTTCGTATGATGATTCAGGGTGAACGTACTTCGTAAAGGTCTCGTAGAATGCACCTCTCATGAGCCACCACCCAAGGCTCCAGCCTCTTCTCTTCAGTTCCTCTTTTTCGAGTGCGGTCAACGCCCGTAATCCGCCAGCTCTCCTTTCTTGGAGATCCTTCTTTGCCAGCTGGCGGGCACCGTATTCTATCGTGACTCCCAATACCCAAGGCTGCCAGCTCTTCTTGTTCTTGGTGGCCCAGTAATGCATTGCGGCAGCATAGATGACTGGTCGTAGGATGTAGAGGACCTCTGCCAGTTCTCCCATTCCGCTGACGCGATGTAACAGGGCCTTTGGCGGTTTGATGTCGTCCGCGGTCAGAGCTTTAGAAAGCAGATAGCCGGATATGTCAGACGATGATGGCAGTGTAGGTAGCGAAAGACCAGTCCTAGGCATTGTCCACTGAGTGTCCTCGGATTTCTCTGATGGTGGTGATTCGAGACCACTAGAGTCTTTCTCTTCCAATGTGCTTGGGTCTGCCTCGCGTTCCGGCAAGGGCGGATTCAACAAGGGGCGAGAGTTGGTCAAACGCATGAGCAGTAATCTGCACATAGCCTTGATGCTCTCAAGGATGACAACGGCCCTCCACCTCGCCCTCTCTCCCCTCCTCTTTGCTGCCATCTCACATAGTAGCTCGGTGTATTGCACTACTTGCAAAAGCATGGCGAGTCGTTTATATGCCGGTGACTTTTGCGACCAGAACCTGGTATAGCGAGTATGTGGTGATGGATGAGGACGTTGCAAAGCAGGTAGACGCTGCACGGCGCGAGCGAGTAGGGAGTCATGGTATATCGAAAGCAGTTGTACGCTCGAGTGTACTATGCGACAGGTTCAGCTCTGGTGGTCTGGGAACAGATTGTTCGTTTTGCTTACAAGATTCAGAGGCAATCTCCGTGTCGCGAAACCGACCTGATGACATTAACACTATGTTTGCTTGGCTACAGAGGAGGCAATACCTGGTAGGATATAGGTCAATGACCGCAATGCACCCTCGATCTGGCTGACGGCACTGGCATTCTTCGTCACAAAGTCCCCATACATGCGTAGATACTTTGGCGGAAGCGCAAGGGCTTCCTGTGTCGTATGCGACACATGCCTGTAGAGCTCCATGATCTCGAGGCCGGAAGCAAAGGTGTGATCAAGTTCAGGAGAAAAACAGAGAGCATGCGAACGCGAAGTCGGTGACGCTGGCAGAGAGCCTTGGGAGCCTCGGCTTACCCCAGCTTTAGCACATGATCAACCAGGGGACCGAGTGGGCGCAACCTCCGGAGTTGTTCTCAAAGCAAACTCCTCGCTGTCTTTTTCCACATCATCTCGACGCGTTGACTGTTCGAGGGACTATCGTTCATGGACTACCAGAACATGTACTCGTCTTTCGGCGACGAGTCTTCGGCTCAAAATCCCTCGGATAATCCAGCTGCCTCGACTCCCAATTTCATGCAGTTTGTGCTTTCGTCTTTCCCGAATCTGGCGCATCCTGGTCCTGCTCACGCTCCAAACTCTTCCGCGGCGACTGCTCAAAGACCGTTCCTAACGTAAGTCTATACAATTCACGTGTTTATCAAATACAGCAATGTAATTCTGTGACAAGGCCTGCCAACTCGAGCAACCAAATCACACAAAGCCCTGTGCACCAACCTTCCCCGACCGCGTCCAATGAACGCACAAACACTACCTGGACCGAAGCAGAATGGCAGAAAGTCTACAGGTAAGCCAAGCTGATCGCAGATTTGAAGACCATTATATTTATCCATCGTAGCAACACACCTGACGGAGTTGCCGAGCTGCGTGCAAGATGGGAGGCCGACTTGAGCCGTACTGAACTACCTCCACCACCGCCTGAGGTGCATGCCACCAAGCAAGAGGGCATTGATGTCAGACCCTGAAATACCCTGTCTTTGTATCCAACATTGCTGATGACCACCAGGCCGTCAAGAACTTTGCAAAGGATCATGGCTACGTTCTGGTCATTGGCCACTCTTACAAGGACAAGGTGAGCATCATTGCTATTTTCATCGTGACTTGTGATTTTCGCCATCAACCTGACGTGTTCTGACACCTCCTACCCTGCTTTAGTTTGCTGCGGTACTGCTTTAGAAGTGTCGAGTATATTTTGAAACTAGACTGACTTGAGTGTTCAGAATGGCGAGACGAACAAAGTCTTGTTGACTTGTGAGATGGGTGGTTACTTCCGTGACCATTTCAAGAAGAATCCAGGAACCAGAGTGCGCAACCGCATGAGCAGAAAGACTGGATGTCCAATGAAGATCCTCATCTCCAAGCGACGCTTTTCTGACGAATGGGTCACTGTCATCAAGGACCACAAGCACAACCATGGCGCATACAGAGCCAAGGTCACACTCACTGCTTCGAAGATGCCCGAGCTGGAAGACGCTCTGCATGAATGGCACATGGCCGAGATTGCAAGAGGCGAGGCTGTGCACGGAAACACACTCAAGGCCAGAGCATTGGCAATGTACGCTGAGATGCCACAATATCGCGGCAAGTCTCCACCAAACCTTGACAGAGACTGGCTCGATCAATACCGCATGCGCTACAACCTTCCGGGCAAGGTGACAAGGCCACCGATACCAGGCATTGTCCGAGGTCCCAACAACCCCGAGCCCACACCAATCAATGTCGACGACCAGCTACCTTTGGAGCCTCCAGCCTTCGCCGACTTGGAAGGCATCTTTCCATTGGAGCAGAACCTCTTCTGGCCCACGAAGCAGTTTGTACAGGAGTACATGTCCCGCTACGACGCCTCGCACGACTTCAAGCACGTCACACGAGTTTTTGCCCTATCAAGACGCATTCTGGAGCAGGAGACACAGTCTTTCCAGGGAGTCACGTACGATCCACAAGCCGTTCTCCTTGCGGCTATGCTGCATGATGTCGGCGATCACAAATATCACAAGCCAGGAGAGAATCCAGAAAACCAGATTGCAGAACATCTTTTGGAGCATGGAGCAAGTCCCGATCTAGCAATGAAGGTGCAACTCATTGCCAAGAACGTATCATTCTCCAATGAAGTCAAGAACCCTCGCATGATGAAGGCGGTGCTTGACCAACACCCGGAACTGGGTATTGTGCAGGACGCCGACAGATTGGATGCGATAGGTGCAGTGGGTATCGGCAGATGCTTTGCATTTGGCGCAGTCAAACAACCAGACAGAGGATTGGACGGAAGCATCGAGCACTTTGTCGAGAAGCTCGAGAGACTGGAGAACATGATGAAGGTAAGTGCTTTTCCTCGGACTAGCTTAGCGTACGACTGACAAGATACAGACACACTCCGGACGTGAAATGGCCAGAGAGAGAACTCAACGTCTGCAAATATTTAGACAGTGGTGGGATGAGGAGACCTCGATGCAGATCTGATGCATCCGAAATGTTCAAAAGAAGGCAGGCAATGGAAGGAAAGGGGAAGGCGTCTATGGCTTACATCAGATACCCATTACCATGAGTAGTTACTAGTGATACCAGCACAGATGATAGCTGCAGTATAGCTGTTATCCAAGAATAATGCATTGATCAAGAGCATGATTGACATCGTTGCTAAAGTGAGATGTAAAAGAGTGTAGAAACAAACGCCAAGTCTTCGGAGATGTTCGAACAGCAACGCCGTCCAGCTTCAAGCTCGATCCGCTATCGTCATCACAACTGCACAGTCACTTTCGCATTTCCATCCCATCTTCGCTCGACCTCTGATTCATCTCGAACAACTCCCGACGACATCGCACATCCAGACCGCCATGCCGTCAACCACCGCAGAAACGCTCTCGCTTGTCAACAGGAACGTGTCGGTAGCGCCGTTAGTGCTACTCTCGGCCACAGATCACTATGCTCGTTCAGCAAAGGGCACACGCAAGAGAGTCGTCGGTGTGCTGCTGGGCCAGAATGATGGAAAGAACGTGAGAGTGTCAAACAGTTTTGCTGGTATGTTGCCACTGCTTGCGCTCGTGCGCACCCGATACTGACGATCGCCTCTCAGTGCCATTTGAGGAGGATGAGAAGGACCCGTCCGTATGGTTCCTCGACCACAACTACATCGAATCAATGAACGACATGTTCAAGAAAGTCAACGCTCGCGAGAAGTTGATTGGATGGTACCACACCGGCCCCAAGTTGCGCGCCTCAGACCTGGAGATCAACGAGCTGTTCAAGCGCTACACACCCAACCCCCTTCTTGTCATCATTGACGTCCAGCCCAAGGACGTCGGTGTGCCGACCGATGCCTACTTTGCTGTTGACGAGATCAAAGACGTACGTTCAAGTCAAACGCCATAGAATCTCTCCCTTAGACTTACACATGTTGCAGGACGGAACCACAACCGCAAAGACATTCGTCCACACACCCTCGACCATCGAAGCCGAAGAAGCAGAAGAGATTGGAGTTGAGCACTTGCTACGTGATATCCGCGACGTTGCTGTCGGCACTCTCTCGACTCGTGTGACATCGCAATTGCAGTCGCTGCAAGGTCTGCATCACCGTCTGCAAGACATCGGTCGATACCTCGACAAAGTGGTCGATGAAGAACTCCCCGTCAACCACGCAATTCTCGGCAACCTCCAGGACGTCTTCAACCTGTTGCCCAACCTCTCCACACCCAAGACCGCAGGCGCCATTGGTCTCGCTGGCCCACAAGCAGCTGGCGATTCTGAGCTTGCTCGTGCCATGAGCATCAAGACCAATGACCAGCTCATGTCTATCTACCTCGGCAGTTTGATCCGTGCCATCACCGCCTTCCACGACCTTATCGAGAACAAGGTTCAAAACAAGCAGCAGGCCGACGATAAGGAGCTGAAGAAGGAGGAGGACAAGACGAAAGAGACCATCAAGAAGACTGAGAACCTCATGTTGAACGGCGATGCACCGGCCGAGCAGCAAGGAAAGGATGACAAGTCCAAGGACGAGAAGAAGGGATGAAGGACATGAAAGCGCGCACCAGTTACGAAAACATGACGTGTCTTATTAGCTATCGCTACAGCTGAGTCTATTGAGACTCCGGCAGCGATATCTTGCATGCATCGGGCGTTTGTAATATAAGGGGGACCGGAGGAACACTATCAGAGGACGCATCAGGCGCCGGTCGAGCAACAAACTCGGGCGTCTTCTTGTCGCAAGGCCCATACAACATGATATGAAAAGCAAATACGCCAACAACCCATTGACCGTTTCGTGAATCGTATGCACATGAGAGTCTGCTTGACACTCAGGCGTTCATCCACCCCATCCAGCAGCCCAGCCAGCGAGTTCTTCGATGCTGACCTCCCTCGTCTTCACGTATCCTCCAAATGATCCTGCTCTCTCTGCTAACACGCAAGCAAGCAAATGCTTACACATTGGCACATCTTTGCCCAGTGACAAGCCTCCTACCCTCCACTCTTGATTCCATCCCTCATCTGCTTCTGCCTCAATCTCTCCATCCCCTTCTTCTTCCTCTTCATCAATTGAAACCACAGGAAATGCAGCAAATGTAAACGCAGGACACGAACAACTCCAACTCGACGTCCTGACTTCATAATGCGTACTCGACGCCACCGGATCCCTGAACCGTGAATTCGAAGATGTTTGCTGTGCTGAACGAACATAGTAGATTGCGTTATCATAGCCCTTATCTCTGGTGCCATTCTTGTCTTCTGAGGACGTGGCGGTAGTGGCGGTAGTAGCGGTATTATCTGGTTCTGTGGTCGTTCCTTCCATTTGAATATCTGATCCTTCTGATGTTGGTGGCGGGTTTGTTGGAGAGTGGGGCATCATTCTTATGACTAGTTCTCGGTCTAGTAGGTCCAGGGCTGCGAGCAATTCGTTTGGGTATAGCACGTGAAGGGTAAGCAGGGTTGACTTTTCTGCTGGCGTGGCTTGTTTGAGAGGATTGGATGATGTGGATGTGGCTGTTGTTGATGTCGGCGATGTGTTTAGAGATGTGATGAGGGAGGTTATGAAGGCGCGAGATTGAGGTAATGTCATTGTTCTTTGGTGTGTCTAAGCACAATTGGACGTTGTTGGTATGCGTGGCAGTATTTCGAGCTTGTAGTCTGCTGTCGATTGTTGGATGTTGTGGTCGTGATCGATAACCTTGGGATATTTTACGAGAAATGTTTATAAGGTCAGTCATCAACTTTGGGGGCCCAACACTACACACTGAAAAGCTTCTGCACTCAGAGCACGGTTTCAACTGCATTGTTCAGGAGACAACACAGTTCGGTGAACATTTTGCATGTTTCATCAGAGAGACAGGGTATCCCGGACAGCATGAGTACATGATTGTTACGGATACCAAGCCGCAGCAGAACACCTGCAATCTTGCAATTGTGGAAGATGAAGGATGACAAGCTTTCAGGCTGTTCTTATACGTCTTGAGCACACTAGATAACCATATAGCTGCGCAGACTCGGACCGTACAGTGAGGGAAGCACGTAAAAACCAAAAAGTAGAGACGGCAGCAGTTGTCAATTCTACATCGTGGTTGCTCAAAGCCGTCGTCATGCTCATCGTCAATCTCACCTGTAGATACGTGTAGCCTTATCGTAAATTGCTTCTGCGACAAGATGGAATTGTCAAAAGGTCATCTGGCAAAAGCAGGTTAGCAACCGGTCACCTAGACCACATGCGATAGTCTACAGCTTGGTCAAGATACACCGGCTGATAAGTTGCTATGGCTTGAATAGAGAGGTACAAGGTTAGCATGTAGCCGAGTACGTCCAGATGACAGGCGAGGCACACATGCTACAGTGGTTCATCGCTGTACATGCACACGAGGTCCACGATAAAAGTATGCGGCCCGCCCGGCGCAGGGCATCCACCGGATCTGCAGATCTGCAGCGACAGAACGACATGTCAATTGGAGAACCGTAACAAGTGTTTCTTCTTTCTCGACAGTCCTTGGGTTGAACAAATCCAATGGCTGATATCAGAGCTGCGCTTGCTTCTTCTTATGCTCATGAACCCTGGCAGCGTTCGCTGTCGCGTCCCAAAGCTAGTGTGACCAGACACTGCTATCCGACGATTACTCGCATCCGCTGCGGTCATGAGCCGACGACCTGCATTTGCCCTGCTGCCTGCTGCAAAGAAGCGTGCAGATGATCACGACTGGACCGTGATTGCGCTTGGAACAGTGCAATATACAGAACAAGTCACGCATCGGTTGGATATTCTTCTTTGGCTCCGGTGGAGGTGCACCCTGTCGGCACGAGATTGTTTCAGGACATGTGTTCGTCGGTTGAAGGCCTGGCCTATCATCCTTCAATCCAGAGAGGGTCTCAAACATAGGCTGTGGACACCGGTTGTATATTATACCTTGATGCTACTCGACTTGGTGTATTCGTTAAGAGGGGACTCCATAAGGACTCCGTACGCGTACGCACGTATCGTCAATAGTGTCAGCGCTTTTACCTACAAGGTGAATAGTAGCCTGTAGACATCAAGTGCCGTGTGACCGTGGTCCACAGGAGAAGCGGAGGAGGAGGCGGGTGGCCGCAACTCGCAATGAGGGGTACTTGTTTAGCTTTAGGGCGTGGGGGGTGGTGAGCCAAGAGTCCGCCACCATCGCGCCGTTGCTGCAGAGGATGCATCAAGATAGCAAAGTCAATTGGAGAGGGCTTTCACATGTCAAAGACGGTCGCAAGAATGACTCTATGACGCATGAGCTCGTGGGTCAGTTGAGGACTCAATGCTTGACGATAGAGGGTCAATTGACGATGAAGTTATCATCTGCGCAATGCACACCCTCGGCCGACAGCCTCAAAACAAATTGCTGACAGCCCAAGCTGAAGTAGGAATGCAATCACCCCGAATCCAGGCATTGGAGAGTGCTTGCTTGGCGTTAGTTTCAATGTTGGTCTCGCCGGACCCTGGCGAATGCGTGATTGATGATTGATCTGATCCCACCAAGCCCACCTGATAAGCGGACAAACACACAGGCGCTTGCCCCTCTCGACCAATCTCGATCGAGCGAGGAGGGAAGGAGGCGCCGAGGCGGTGCGCTCAATCGCGTGGAGTTCGTCTCTGACGGATTGGATTGTTGCCCAATGGACGGGATCAATGGGCTGATACAATTGACGCCATCACTCGCAATTGTCATACCCAGAATGGTTTCAGATAGCGTAATGTCAAAGCCGTGGATGGAGGACTCAAAAACAAGCGGCGAGAGGGGGTTTCGTGTGAGCCAGCACAGCGATAGGGAAGAGAGAATCACGGTCGGTGAATGATTCGCAGAGCCGCACTTGGGACGGATGAGGCTTGGTGCAGGGTCTTTCCGAGCCGAGAGCAAGATGACTCTTCGACAACACAACCAACGCAAAAGCAGCAACAGAACCGGACTGCCATGAACAACAATAACTCACTAGTACAGCAACGCAGGCGGTGGTTGATTTAGTGACCTCGGTGCCTCGCGCTCGTAAAGTAGCGCAGCCGCTTATTTCATTGGCCAATGGGTCTTGCTGCGCTTTTTGCCTTCTCTTATTCGAGCACCTTCGATGTTCCGCGTTATTCCTTTGCCGCATCCATTCGTCAGCAGACCCTAGGTAGGTACTGCTGCCTGTTCGCTCTTGCATGATCATGTCTCACCCGAACATATCATTCGGATTCACCCCCCTTCCCCATATCTTCACAAGACTCGCTCTCCGCAACCCTTTCGTATCAATCACGGGCGCATCTTTCTCATTTCCCCTCCATTGGATATTCAAGCGTCCTGACCCGCCGCACAATCATTGATAAGAGTGGTCAGCCTGTTCTTGACCCATTGACTCAGCAGGCAGCGACTTTTAGGCGCGAAGCTTAAACTGCACTCAATTGCGTCGGATTTAAACTCATCTTGCTCCGAGGATATATACTCACCCCTTCGCCACTGGTTTCTCCTCTTGACCCTCTTCGCACCCTCTCTCTGCTCTGGATATCTTTCATCGCAGTCTGATAGCAATCATACTCACCACTCACCACGACCGTTCCAACATTGGCCTCAAATTCTGAGACAATGGGTTCTGCTGCGCTCAACGCACAGTATTCGTACCTAAGAGAGATGCATGAATCGCCAGCGAATCAATCAGGATCAATGGACTCAAACGCAGCAAAGGGCAAGGCTCCCGCCACAAGCGTATATCCTTCGCCAGCAGACGAAGTTATCAATAATTTTTCTGCGCCATCTTCACCAATATTCAACGAGCAGCAAATTGCCCCCTCGATGCGAAAGGAGAGAATCACACTACCACCGATCAGCAGTCTAGTCAATCAGATGCCGTCGCCATCATCGTCTCCGCAATTGCCGGTCGCATCTTACAGGAGTCCTGCGGAAAGCTTTCTGAGATCTCCAATCAAGTTCAACAGAAGCCAAGATGCTCCATTGTTCCCTGACCGACCGTCAGCTACTAATGAGGTCGCAAGACCACAGCCTCTATTTGGAAACCTGGCTCAGCCTCTTCAAATACAGCCTGCCGTTCTGTCTGCAAAGGACCAGCAGCGATTTGCCCCTTCAGAGCAACGTAGTCCTGGAGACTCCGCAAAACCTCACTCTCACGCCGGTGGTCTTGCTCGACCCCAGCCGATGGAACCTGCCGTTCTGTTCGGACAACATGCTCAATCATCTGACAGACCCGCACACGGCAATCTAGCTCAAAGACATACGTTCCCACCTGGTAGGAAGCCCAAGCAAAGGCAGACTACTCACGACATTCACATGAGGAGACCGATATCTCCAAGCACTCCTAGATATGGCAGCAACGACTTTTGGGCCAGGCAGACCACTGATCCAGAGACATATGCTTTGCCAGTCGTCATGGAATGGCAAGGAATGTTCACCCTGCCCACACCTAACTTCCCGATTGGAGCACCTCCAGGCATGCTTGCAACTTTGGCGCAAGTCTCTCCTGCCGATGCTACTGAATACACCAGAAGACACTCGACCACAGTGGGAAGGAGAGATCAGTCACAGAAGCGCAAAGCTGATAGCGTAGTCGAGATGCCTCCACCCAAGCGTACGAGAAAGCCATCTACCAGCAAGGCACACCCCAGACCCTCGGTCTCGCCTCGCGAGGCGCCTTTGGATGTACACGAAAAGAAGTTTCGTCGCCGTACCAATGACGCAAACAGAATGAAAGCACCAGCTGACAAGGTTGCACGCGACTATTCTATCTACCCAGACTATTGCCCCCCGCTCTCAACTTTGGACGGCGACCACGTCAACTTCCCAAACATTGAGTGGAAAGCAACGCCTCAAGATGTCACCAATCATGAAGACTGCCACCTCCTACATGCGAAGGAAATTCCGGTCGTGTCGAAGCTTGTCCTGACACCTTCTGATTACATCTACATTAAGCGTCGCTTCTTTGCAAACCGTCTTGAGTACGCAAGAAAGCATCATGCTTTCAACATCAACGCAGCTCAGCTTGCTTGCAAGGGAGCGGATGAGCACGGTATAACCGGCATTGATGTCAACAAGACCAGCAGACTCCACAAGGCCTTCGAGAAAGTAGGCTGGCTCGAGGAGAAACACATGCAACGCTTCCTCTAAGTCGACTACCCGCAGCAATGCTTACATGGAAGACTGCTGTTACTGATTCTTGACTCTGCGATCTCTTACCTCTCGGTCTTTTTCTGATCTCGGATTCTCCTTCTCTTCTGTTGTCTTTTCTCGATCTGTTGTACTTTCTTTCCTTAGTGTTTTTTTCCTTCTTCTTTCTTTAGCAGGTTCACGAATGCTTACGCACATTGATGATATGGGAGTGGAACAGGATGATTGGACTGGCGTTTGGCAATGGCATGTCCGGGACAAGGTACCGGCGAGGCGTTTTGACATTACTTTCTCTTTCCGGGACTACTCTGCTCAGTTCACTACAAGGCGTTATGGGTCTCATGTCACCAGGTCGGCGACGAATGATTCGGATGAGATTTTAGATATGGTCAGAAGCAAGGCAGCACACAATTCAACGCGTATTGCAGCAAGCAGCATCACTATCACGTGTATTATTTTCTCTGTATGACGGCATTGAGTTTAGCACGTGAAAGGCGATTCGTCAGCCAAAAATAAACAGGAGGCGGAGCCGGATGAGGACGGAGTTTTCGGTTCCGTCGAGGAGACGGTGCACGGATGTAAGCTCGCGACGCGACCCTTGGTGGAGGGAGGTAAGGCTAAAGTGCATGGTGAATAATTGTTGCTCCTAGCATCAGCACAGCCTTTTGGAGTCGCAGACACAGATGGACAACGACTCGATACACTCGCAGGAGCCGCAAGCGGGCCAGGATGGAAAGAAGGAAAAGAGCAGGAGGCCGCCCAGTAGGTCGACTCCCGATGATGGCAAGAGCGAGCAGGCATTGATCATGACAACACAGACACGGCGTTCCGACAGCAGCGCTTGAAGGCATGGCAACCCATCCTCACGCCCAAGACAGTGCTGCCCTTGTTCTTCGCCGTCGGAGTGATATTCGCGCCCCTGGGAGGACTGTTGCTGTGGGCGAGCTCGCAAGTCCAGGAGCTATCCATCGAATACCAACACTGCACACGCGATGCCACAGCAAACTTTACAAACGTACCATCAGACCTTGTTTCGAGCCACTTCAAGAATTCAACAACGCCCTCGCAAGTCCCCCAATGGCGCACCTACAACGACACCGTGTCGTACCACAATGGCACCGTCAACGTCGAGACTGCCATTTGCCAGTTGCGCTTCTGGATCCCTGACGACCTGGCCCCGCCCGTCCTCTTCTACTACCAACTCACAAACTTCTACCAGAACCATCGCCGCTATGTCAAGTCGCTCGATGCCGACCAGCTCAAGGGCAACTTCCGCGACAACGATACCATCGATGGAAGCGACTGCGACCCCCTCCGCATCGACGGAAACACTGGCAAGGCCTACTACCCTTGCGGTCTGATCGCAAACTCCATGTTCAACGACAGCTTCGTCACCCCTCGCCTGCTGAACCAGCGCGGCGATGCCGACCCCGTCGACTACAACATGACCAACAAGGGCATCGCTTGGAGCAGTGACGGCGACCTGTACAAGAACACGGCTTATACTGCCGACCAGGTCAGCCCTCCACCCAACTGGCGCATCATGTACCCCGAGTACAACGAGTCCATCCCCATCCCCAACATCCACGACTGGGAAGAGTTCCATGTATGGATGCGAACTGCCGGTCTGCCCTCGTTCAGTAAGCTGGCTCTGCGCAACGATACCGCCACCATGCGCAGTGGCCAGTACGAGATGGAGATTCGCGACTGTGAGTTATGTCCCGAAAACATGCTGCCGCGACCTGCTAACCTGACTCTACCTTTTCAGACTTCCCTGTCACCATCTACGGCGGCACAAAGTCCATCCTCCTGAGTACTCGCACCATCATGGGTGGTCGTAATCCTTTCCTCGGCATTGCTTATATCGTCGTTGCCGGTGTCTGCATTGTCCTCGGTGCTCTGTTCACCGCAACCCACCTGATCAGACCTAGGTATGCCCTTCCAGCACACCCTCTCGCATCTGTACGCTGACATTCCATATAGAAAACTTGGTGATCACACCTACTTGAGCTGGAACAATGATCAACCCAGTACTGGCACCACTACTGGCAGAGCCTAGTCTTGGCCCCTCCTCTTTGATGTTGTTCATGTGTGCATGCCGTCGAGCTGTTTCTTTTATTGTACATGGCGTTCGGAGGGGACCCTGGTAGGCTGGATCTTCACTTGTTTTGTTACCCTCGAGAAAATCACTCGAATCAAGTTCTTTCCGTTACTCCGATCTGGACCTTTCTCCTGCCTTGTAGTTGACTTCCATTGCCATCTGCTTTGTCGATTCACAGCCGCCTGACAAGCATTTTGCCCCAACAGTCCCTATACGGCCATGTCCCTCGCATCTTTAGCCGCCGTCGCTTCTTCACCCTGTAAAAAGAGATATCCACACTCCATCTTCGGAACTGCCTCGTCCTACATAGTCCTACTCTCGTAATTGTGGCGCGTAATCCATTGTGGTGGCCGTAGGTCCGACGGTAGTGTCGCTTCGCCTTGCCTCATATATCCTTTGTCACTCAAGCCTGGACTTGAAGTTAGCCGCAAACGTCTATTTTGACTGCTCGTGCTCGACTTCACAAGCAATTCCGAGTCCTTCACTGGCTGCCGATCACTTCTGCAATCAGCCGCATAAATAGATTCCTCGTCCCCAGTATCTGGGTCCTTGTATCTTCACAAGAGTTGAATCTCATTGTGAATCTTTTGGACGGACGAGACTATTGTACATATCTCTGCTCTTCGACCGTCATCGTTTATTGCACATACACACATCTTTCTTCTTTCGTTTTACGGCCTCCCCAATCGACAACATGCACTTCACCAGCATCTTCCTCGGCCTTGCCGGTCTTCTGGCCTGTGCCAGCGCCAAACCCGCCAACACTACCGCATACAAGCACTTTGAATGTGGTGTTGACATCAGCCGCGCCAGTGCGCACTTCAACCAGACCATCCGCGCCATGCACCAGGGCGTCTTCAAGGCACACAGTGGAACACAGGTCGCCGGTATCGTTGCACGCGCTGCTGCAGCTCAACCCATAGCTGTTGATGTTGCTTTCCATGTCATCACTACTGCCGCAAAGGAGGGTACTATCTCTCAGAAGATGGTCGACGACCAATTTGCTGCCTTGAACACCGCCTACGCTCCCACCAACATCCAATTCAAGCGCGTTGCTACCACATACACCACAAACGATGCCTGGGCCGTGGGTGCAGGCTCTGATGCCACTGCCTTGAAGACTGCCCTCCGCAACGGCACCTACGCTACACTCAACGTCTACTTCTTGACCGACCTCGCTGGCAGTATCCTCGGCACGTGTAGCCTGCCTTCCAACATCGGTCCCGGCACGCCTGATCCCAGCACATACATCGGTGATGGTTGCATGATCCAGGCCAACACAATGCCTGGCGGTAACATCTACGGCTTCAACCAGGGCAAGACCACCGTCCACGAAGTCGGCCACTGGATGGGTCTTCTGCACACCTTTGAGGGCTACAGTTGCTCAGGCAACGGTGACTTCGTTGCCGACACACCCATGCAGAGCACCAGTACCGACGGTTGCCCTTCCAAGCCGGCAAAGGACAGCTGCCCTCAGAATGTTGGCGTCGACCCCATCCACAACTACATGGATTATTCAGACGATGCCTGCTACACCAACTTCACTCCCGGCCAAACCAAGAGAATGGCCGGCATGTGGGCCGCTTACAGAGCCAATCGCTAAACCAGTCCGACGGCACGACCAGGGTTCAGTCAGAAGACGGACTCGGTGATTCGGGAACATCTGAAAGGCCAACAATGCAGGCAAAGAGCGCCTTCGTTTCTTTCTTGTAAATAACTTCTTTCTTTTCTGCTTATAGCTGCGAAATGAATGCATCACGGATGGGCGTTTTTTCTTCTTGCTCCTACTTTCCACATTCCGAACTGAGTGCGGAAGTTGTCATGGTGAAATAAATAGAGTGAAGTGTCAAGGAACGTGGCATAGCGTGACATGAGGAATGTGAACTACTGGACCATGAGATGGCCTTCACGCCTGGTTGGACTTGCCTGAAAGGAAGGTGCCTTTTGTTGAGGTCCTACCTAGCCGCCTAGCATTTTATGTGATGCGTGAAAAGAACAACAAAGAAACACGTTCACAGTCTCGAGAGTGGTTGAGTGAATATTCCGAGTTGTGGTAGATTGAGAGCGTGAGTGAAGTCAAGGAGGAAAGAAGCAACTGAGTTCTGAACCCTGCAGGAAACGGAAACGATGACGCAGGCGCTTGGACCATCAAAATGATGGACAGGGTCTCGCAGGTGCCGATGCAAAGACGCAGCCTTGTGAATCACGAACTTTGGAAAATCATTTGAAGAACACACACTTCTTATCATTCTCAAACATCAGATGTGTGGATAGACTAGAAATCTCGAATATGGAGACCGACGCCTCAAAGCGCCGATCGGTTCGTCAAGCCATAACTCGAAAGAGAAGTCGATACCTGGACCCAGACACGGATGATGACTTCGACATTGCCGAGGGGCAGGATTCCGCCGAAGAGCATCTTCAATCCCCGGAGCCTGAGCAGAAGCGACAAAAGACAACCAAAAGACGAACAAGCAAACCATCTCCAAGGGAAACCAGATCCAAGGCAAAGAAACCTACGCCCAAAAAATCGCCACTCACCCGCAAAGCTAAACATGCTTCTAAGCCGACCAAGCTGCCTGCCCTAGCTGCACCACCAATCCCAAGTGACGGGATAACACCTAAGTGGCAAACCCTTCCCTACGAGATTCTGTCGCAGATTTTCAGTTATGCATTCGCTGCCGAGCTCGAGCACGAGACAGGTGGTGTTGCGAGCAGAAGAGTGAATCATCCGAATACATGGATTATGAAGACAGCTAGAAAGGTCTGTCGAGCCTTCTCGGAACCAGCCTTGACAGCTTTCTACAGAGCACCAAACCTTTTGGCAGCACGATGGCTGGAGGACTTCTCTGCTATCGTCAAACAACCTAATGACCAACACTTATACTCGTATAACATGAAAGTCACCAGCATAGAAGTGTCGGCTCGCAACCTTGAGTCTTTTGCACGAAACACATCTTTGTCTTTTGCTGAAACAGTGTCGAAACTGCCTCGACTTTCTTCGCTGCTCATCACACATCAGCTGGACGAACCACCATACGAGTATCAGGGCCGACTCCCTCGATGGAAGTATCCTCCAAATCTCTTCGAAGCACTCGACTCGAACAAAATCCATCTCGAGTGCTGGAGGTGGAATGCAAATCTCATCGAACAGCAAGACGGCAAAGCAGAACTTCAAGGGTATGTTCAATCCAGTTATACTATCGGCTTCGTTTACTTACAACCCACTAGACTCACAGAGTATATGGCTAAAGTACACCAGAGACCCTCTTTTCAAAGCTTGCGCCATCTTACCGTCTCACATCTTCCAGCGATAGCAGCAGAAGCACATACCCCGGAGGAAGAAGCCGCTGATGTTGCTTTCGGCAAGATATTCGCTGATCTAACTAAGCTCGAAACACTGTCTTTCGAGTCATGCGATCGCCTTTCTACCCAGATGCTACTTCAATTACCAAGCACTCTCAAGACTATCAAGTTCATAAACTGTATGCCTCTTAACTCGGACATGCTTAGCGAATTTCTTGTTAGTCATGGTCATTCGTAAGTAACCTCGTGCCCTTTCATACGTGACATGGCTGATTTAAGATCATCAGAATCCAAGAGCTGGTCCTGGACCACAATCCCTTCCTTGATCTTGCTTTCTTCACGGCTCTTCGCACGACTTGTCCAAAGCTCAAATCGCTGAGGATGGATCTCTACGACCACAGGGAGAATCACTTCCGTCATTTTGGCGAACCTAAGTACGAAAGTCTACTACTCGAAGACGAGACTCCTACCTGGCCTTCCAGTCTCCAAACTCTGGAGCTTGTTCATTTGCAGAAGTGGTAAGCTCTGAATATCTAGCTGTGTAATCTTGTCACTTGCTTACATTAATCAGGGGTGCCAATGCTGCTCAGAATCTCTTCCGCTCGCTTGTCGAGTCCGCCGATTCACTACCAGACCTCCGAAGACTAGTTCTGCAAGCCCATATCAACATCTCTTGGCGAGACAGAGCAGCTTTCAGAGACCAGTGGATTGAGCGTCTGCGTCGAGTCTATCAGCGTTATCCTCAAGACCCAGATCCAAATCTTGCCTCGCTCAGAGCGTTCAGACAGTGGAAAGAGAGGCTGGCCGACAATGCGGCCAAGGAAAGAAGCCGCACCATAAGCCAAGTCGAAGTGGTTGTACGCAAGCCATCCTTGGTAACCCAGACCTCCCAGGCTTCAGATGACGAGCCTTTGGCCAAACGTCGCAGCAGACGCGTCATAAAGCCTGCCAGTCCACCACCACTTCCCACGCCACCCACTGAGAAGAGAGTTGTCCGCGGTCGACGTAAGCAAGGTCGCAGGGATTCTGATGCCATCTCGGTTGCCTCGGGCGACAATGCCGGAGACGGCGAAGACTGGCGCAACACACCCGAGAAGTTCATTCAAGGACTTTGCAACGTTGTCGACATCCGCATTGACAACCAACGCCCACGCGAAGAGCAGTTCAACGAAACTCACTTCCTGGACTCTGAGGCTAGTGGTGATGAGGAATGGACAGAAGGTGCTGAAGTCGAAGCAGAAGATTATGCATGGTGATTTTCATCATTTTCGGTCTTGATTTACATGGTGTACTGGGAGGGTTTCAAAAGGGCTAGATTGCTAAGATACCACGGTGGCTTTATGGACGGGTGGATACTGGCGTTCTGGTTGCTACGAATGTGCAATGCTTCTATTGGAATTCGCTATCTGAATACAATGGCATTGATGGTTGTGATGTTCACAAGATTGTATTTGTTGAACTTTCGGACTGAAACCACTTGCTGCTGTAGCTCAGTGGTAGAGCGTGGGATTGCAGTCTCTGCAGTCATCCTAAGGTCCGTTGTTCGACCCAGCGTAGCAGCTTCATTTTTGCCCCTTGCCTTTGCAGCAGGCTCCTCGTATCGTCGTCGAAGCGTTATGGGACCGTGAAGCCTGATGCTTTTTTCCACCAAAAAAGAAAACTCCCATCAACCACGAATGCTACCCGAACGCCGAGGGGGAAAGGACGAATCAAAGCATCTAGATTTTGGAGTAAAATGTCAGCTTTGTACCATTGCTTTTGGCGACCAAAAAGAAAACGCCATGACTCTTTCTTTGTCTCGAGAATGGCAAAAGGGAAGCTGCTACGCTGGGTCGAACAACGGACCTTAGGATAATTGCAGAGGCTGCAATCCCACGCTCTACCACTGAGCTACAGCAGCTATTAAAGTATATTTGAAATTCTAGCGTCCAAGAATTTCCTCAGCATCACACGATCGTCTTGATCAAGAGGCAGTAGCGATCCAATTCGACGTCACCAAATAGACAAGTCGCAACAACCACAGAAGTTAATTGCACACATACGGAAGAAGCAACGTCTCTGACTCCCTCTCGCGAATTCATCCCAACACAAGGCACCCACATTCATGGCACAATAGCCCACCGCACACCTCGAAGCCTACCATCACCATGGCATCCAGGTAAATACCATCAGCCTCCTATGCGCCAACCTTGAGCACCCACTAACTCTCTCACCAAGATTCCACCAACGCGACAACAACCGCTCTTCCCTCTTCTCCGGCTACGACCAACGCTCTCGCCCCACCTCCACATCACCAAACCCGTATACCGCGAGCAATGGCTACAGTATTCCCTCGTCTTCCAACAGCACATTCGCAGCATACCCGGGCAACGGCGGCATAGGCACAGAAAGAGCGGGCTCGGGCGCGAGTTTCAGGTCAGCGACACCGGATAAGAGGGGTGCTTATAGTGATGCCGTGCTCTCTGAACTGGAAAGTCAGAACGACGAGCAGGTTTCTGAGATGAGTAAGAAGGTTGGCATGTTGAAAAATGTAAGCAAACTCCCCGTGTATCTCCAATGACGAGGAAGAAAAGGACAAAGGCTGACAATGTGTTCACACAGCTCACCCTCCGCATCGGCGACGAAATCCGCGACTCGACAGCTCTGGCGGAAAAGATGAATGACCAGTTCTCGAATACGAGTAATAAGCTCAAGGGGACTATGAACCGTATGTTGCGCATGGCACAGAGTACGGGTGTTGGATGGAAGGTGTGGCTCATCTTCTTTGCCTTTGTCACCGCCTTGTTCTGGTATGTCTGGTTGTTCTAGACAATTGAGTCTACCTCCAGCCCAGAAAGCGATAAAGGCAGCACTTGTGGATACGATTGGGTTTTGTTTAGCGAAGGCGTTTTGATACTGGGAACGTTTCACGCTTGTACAGAGAGATGGACGACAGAAGGGACAAAGAGGGTTCATGAAGGAAAGAAAGTATAATATGACGATAATGGGTATCTCTGTAACGAATAGCAAAAAAGAAAGTCATGATGAAGAGCAAATCAATCATCTCTGACCCGTTCTGTGAGCAGTAGACCTCAGGCGACCGATGGGTGCAGGACTGCTGGTGACAAAGGAAGAGTCGAGCAAAGAGCTCACATCCCTGCTCAACAGACTACTGCGACTGCGTTGCATGACTGCCCCAATCATCTCGCTCTGCTCTTCCAATTGACTCTGCTCTTGCTCTTCCTCGTCTTCATCCTCATCCGAATCTTCATCCGAATCATCCAACTCGCTGTCGGTATGTTGATAACTGCCAGCCTCGGGCACACTATCGTCCAGATCCCTTTCAACGCCCAAATCCAGCTGATCCTGAGCCACTCCCGTCAACTCTGCCTCTTGCAACCGATCATATCTTTCCTGCTCCCTCGTCTCTTCATCAATCTCCAACAAGCTGTTTTCCGCAAACATACTGTCCTCATTGAATGTGATGTCTTCAGCGACCGGAATCTCAGAATGTTGCAACTGCGAATGCTCCAGCATTTCAGACTGCAATTCCGACTGCAAATCCTCCTCTTCATCCTCTTCCTCGTCTGAATCCGAAAGATCTTCATCCTCTTCTTCTTCCTCCTCTTCTTCCTCCTCACCATCAGCATCAGGAATCTCCTCGTCCAAATCTCTTTCCTCTTCTCCCTCCACATCTGCCTCTTCTCCTCCTTCTTCAGCAGCAGCAACAGCTCTATTCCTCGCCTCCTCAACTTCCTGCTGCGCCTGCATATCCATCATCATCTGCTCCCTCCTCTGCAAAGCCTCTTGCTCCTCCCTCTCGGCTTTTTCCTCCGTCTCCGCTTGCAACGTCTTCGCCACACCCGGCGGTTTTATCCACCCGGCCCCGAAACGTCGGATATTGTGTTTGCGGCTGGAGATGGCGTGTTCGTCTGCGAGCAGTTGGGCTAGCGATTGTCGGGATGGGGTCGAGTGGTGTTGGGATGCCAGGCGGCGGGTTTGTTGTATTGCGTTGTTTTCCGAGGTGGATGGGTGGGTGGATGGGGTGTCGGGTGGTGGGCGTAGGTGGGGGGAGAGGAAGAAGGAGTATTCCTGTAGATTCTGTTAGTGTCACTGTTGCGGTTGAGGGGAGCTGGGTGTAGGGTTTCTCACATTTTGAGGCGCGAGGAGTGGTAGTGACAACATGTTTGGTATGTGGTTGGTGTTGTGTTCTTGTGTGTTTGGTTTTGGTTTGTTCAAAGGATGGAGATGGGTGTTTTGACATGTGAACTTTCTCCCCACCAAAGCTTCAAAACAACAACGACATCATCACCTTGATCTCGACTGCAAAAGAGTCATATAGATAAACAATTCAATTCGACAATCACATTTGGACATAGATAAACGAGTAGTCATGAATTAATTCCATTCCATTACTTTTATTAGCTGGCAGCAATCTTCTATCTGCCTGTTTCTTCCTTGCTGAAATACTAGGCTAAGCTCGTGGCCGGTCCTCCTCTCTACCGCTCCCATCAGAACTTCATGTCCTCCATGTACAGTCATTAGTGTGCCGCGAGGCCGCTATGCACAATGAGCCTCCGCCTAGCCAAAGTGTCGTCATCCATCAAGTCATCAGAAAATCGAAGCATGAAGAGCGTCGTGCTGAATTGGTTCAAGCCTCGGGCATGTTTCAGCGCCGAGCCTTGCATATCTTGTTGTTGTTGTTACAAGTTCATCAAAGAACTACCAGAGATCACCTTCAGCGACCGAGACTCTGGTTCTTGATGTCGTTGATCTGGCGAGACAGACCAGAGACGATGCGGAGTGCAGGGTCCTGAACGTTGTTCTCGGCGATCGACATGTATGCGCCCTGCATGCGCTGCTGGAGAACATCCATGATCTTGGGTGCCACCTCTCTGATCTCGGTGTCATTGAGGTTGATGGTCGACAAGACGGCGCTGAGCCATTGGAGACGCTCGTCAACGTTCTGCTCAAACGACGACGTCAGAGCAGCCGAGACCGACAACGACACCAATGGGCTGAGTCTCTGCAGGTATTGAGGGTTGATGCGGACGAAGAGCTTGTCAAAGAGTTCGCCTTGGCGTTCGGACTGGAGCCATTGGATAGTTCCTTCCTCGTATCTGCCTGCGGTCATCAGGTTTGTTATGCCGTCCAACTCGGGGTCTTCGATTGAAGGCACAACATCGGCCTCAGAGTTGGCGGAGCGTGCCGAGTTGTCGCCGGCGATTTGGCGCTGGAGCTTGAGGATCTGCTCTTGGAAGGCCGACTGTCCAGCAGCCATCTCATGAATCGTCTTTGAGAGTCCGAGAACAAGGTCCGAAAGCTGTTCGATCTTGGCGTTGTCCTTCTGGCGCTGTACTTCGGCCTCGTGGAGCTGCTCGGTGAAGCGGCGCTCGACATCAGCAACTGCCTTCTTGGTCGAGGTCTGAGCAAGGTTGGTGAAGTTGGGGACAATCGAGTTGCGCAGAAGGGTAGTGAATGTCTGCTCAATCTGAGGAGCAAGCTTTGAGGCGGTCTGCTCTGAGATGACGCGCTGGAGCTCCTTCTCTTGGAGAGCAGCTGCGATAGCGGGTGCGAGAGAAGCCTTGATTTCACCAGGAACAACCTTGGCAACGTGCTGAGAGACTGCGGAAGTGAGCTTCTCGTTCAGCAGCGTCGAGCTAGACTCAACAATGGCTGGAATAACACTGCTGGTAATGTTGGTAGTAATGATCTTGTGCAATGTCTTCTCGACGTTGTCGGTCAAGGTGCTAGACACGAGACGGAGGACAGCGTCCTGCTTGGCCGCAGCGGCTGCATCTTGAACACGCTTATCGTCGTCGAGTCTGCGGTAAAGTGATTCAATCTCTCTGGACATAGCATCACTGACTGCCTTGTTGACGGTCTGAGTGTCAACGGGAGCGGCGACCTCAGCAGCCTTAGCAGGCTTCTCAGCGGGCACAGGCGAAGGTGTAACAGCAGGAGTGGGCTCCTTGGTGGAAGAAGTGGTCTCAGCAGCGGAGGCCTTGGGACGAGCGGCCAAGGCGTAAGATGCCGGGGTGAGAATGGCGGGATTGGTGGCAGGCTCAGCGGTGTTCTGCTCTACAGTGGCCTTCTTAGGCTTTTCGACCTTCGGAGTGCCATTGACCACCGGCTCCTGCTTAGCAATAGACTTTGCAGCAACAGCGGGGACAGGCTTAGCGGGTTCGGACTTCTGGAGTGAAGCCGGTGCGGCAGCCTTTGACGATTTGGCAGGCGCCTCTGCGGTGGTTGCGTTGGGAGAAATGCCGGAGACAGAGATAAGACCCGAAGCTTCCGCATCAACTGGGTGAAGCACCTTGTTGTCACGGCTCCAGCCGAGGTCTTCGTGCTTGATGTTCATGCAGGTGACACCCTTGGAGTGCATAGCATACAACTCAAAGAGAACGTCGCCAGAAGTCTCGGAGACGACAGGGGTGTGAAGCATGTCCACGCTACGCAGTTGACCCTTGGAAGCAAAGGACAACTCGCGGATGCCACTCATGATAGCAGTGGATTCGGGGCGAGGCAGGTTGGGATCCTGCTCGGCGAGCATGGTGGTGTATCTAGCCTGGTCCATGCTAGGAATGTTGTAGCGAGGAGCGGACAGATGAATGAAGTAAATCGAGTTGCGTGTGGGGTGTCCAAGCGCGATGATACCAGTCTTGGGGTGGTAGGAGATGCTGCAGATAGCATCGGAGTCCTTGTCGTGAGGGAAATAAAGCTCCTGGACGGGCTTGTTGAGGCCGAGGTCCCAGAGCTGGAGGATGTGGTTCTGCTTCAAGCCAACGAGCAAGTAGCGGAGAGCTACGCCCTTAACGCAAGGTCTCTCCTTGTCAACAAACATTATGGAGGAAGGAGTGGCCTTCTCGGCAGGAAGAGTGGTGGTCAGAGTAAGCAGAGGATCCTTGCGCTCCAGAGGAGAGCGCTTGCCAACAGGAACGGTTTCGCGAGCCTGCTGGGCCATGTCGCGGATGTCCCAGAACTTGATACGTCCGCTCTTGTCAAGCGAGGCCAGAAGACTGTCGTCACCACTGAAGGCGAAGTCTTTGCCAGCCTTGCCAGTGGAGATCTTGAGACAGCGCTCTTGAAGGTACTTGTCGTTGTCGACAACGCGCGACTTTTTGTCTGTGTACTGGCTCTGGCGGGCGATGAAAGGTGAGATAATGTAAATAGACTTGCCTCTTGAGATGGCGAAGAATTCAGCATTGCGCGAGCTCATCTTGGCTCTGGTCTTAACAGGGCTGCCTGAGGTGTTGTCATCCTGGACGGGCACGGGAGGCAGAACGAATCCTTGCGACTCGAGGTCCAAGTCGTCAAACGAGTCACCCTCGACCTTGTTGATGCTGGTCCAGAAAACTGAGCCGTTAACTCCAGTGGCAAGGACAGTCTCAATATCCTTGTTTGTACCACTGGCAGTGCAGATCTGTACGTTGAAGACACGCTCAGCAGTGGAACGGAAGACCTGCTTGTCCTTGCCAGAGTCTTGACGGATTACGCGGAAGCCGCCAGTCTTGGCCATAGCGTAGACAATGTGGTTGGGCGAAGCGGTGACAAGGGCGCGGTCAATCTGCTCGAACTCCTTCTTCAGACGGGCGATGTCCATGAGCGAGTCAGAGCGCAGAGGGGTGGGCTGGCCGTCCTTGTTGATGGTGATTGAGACAAAGGGTCTCATGGGGAAGTTGTAAACACGAACAGCGAAGTCCTTGTTGTCCTTACCAGACTCATCGGCATCAGCGCTCTCCCAGCTGTCTGCAACCTCCTCGGTCGCCTTGGTCTGCTCTTTCGAGGCAGACGACGTGGCGCCATCGGCTTGGGCCTGAGCAAGTGCTTTTTCAACTTGCTTGTCGACCTTCTCGCCAACACCGCTCAGAGCCTCAGACACGCTCTGGTGAGCATCGGCTGAAGGCTGGGCAGGGCGAGGTGAAGGAGATGGTGAAGGGAGGGATGATGTTATCTTGCGGTTCTTTGCGTTAGGAGGACCACTGTCGTTGTCCTCGGGTTGAGAGACATCGCGCTGGTGCTTAGGGCCGTCGGTCTTGAGACCGGGATTGGGCGACGAAGCGGTCATCTGCTCGAAGGGGTTGACGTAGGTGAAGACGGGCTTCTTTGCTGAAGAAGGGCCTTCGAATGGGGTTGTCTCGCGGGATCCGGCGCTACCGAACAGGCGAACAGAAGGGTCTTGGGGGTCAACAACGTCAGCCGAAGGAGTGGGCTCGTTGATGATGGTCTCAGGAACTTGAGCAGACTGCATGGGCGAGGGCTGGAAATCGGCGGGGACGCCGTTCTTGGGGCGATTCAGCAGACCGAGGAGGAAGTTCTGAGCGTCTCCCAATGGCTGCTGGGACTTCTGGTCGGGCTGGGGCGAAGGCATTGAGATGCGCAGAGAAGAGGCACTCGATGGCTTCTGGTTGAAGGATGCGACCAGATCGTTGGCCGAGACAGATCGGGACTGCTGCTGGGCAGGGTGGAGCTGGGGCGAAGGGGTCTGGGAAGCAATGTTCTGCAGAGAGGCAAGAGGGCTCATGCCAGCGGCCATCTGGTTGGAGTTGAACTTGAGCAAGTTCAAGAGATCGTTGGACTTGTTGTCACCTGGGGCAGGAGTGAGGCTGGGGCTCATGACGGCCGAGTGGTGTTGAGGGTTGGGAGTGTGGATGGGAGGCGAGAATAGAGGTGACGAGACGGAGGGTTGCTGGTACGAGTGGGGCTGAGGTTGAGCCCAGATGGAAGGGTGAGACTGGTGTTGCTGGCCCTGCTGATCGTTGGAAGAGGCGGCGGGGCTCTTCAGACGGCTGAAGAGTTCTTGCAAGTCGGCCATGTTGGGTGGTGGGGGGTAGTAGAGGAGGGCGCGATGAAGGCGATGAAGGCAGGTGGATTAGGCCTGGTACGTGCGGGCAAGTGAAAGTGAGTGCGTGTGAAGCGCTTTCAAAGCCAGACGCTGCGCGGGTATCAAATAAAAGAAACGCAGTGAAGGAGAGGGAAGGGATTGGAAGCAAGACGTGTGTTGTGGTGCACGCCGAGTAGGGATGGGTGGGTGGTCGGTGTTGTGTGTTCTGGTTGTTGGAGCTGCAGATTTGCGAATTGCCTCTTTCGCGAAGAAGACAGCGCGTCATCGTCATCGAAGCCCGCCAAACCTCTTGTCACAACGTCTTTGCGTACCTACACTGCGTCCACGTCCACGTTCATTGACCATGAGGATTGTTGGTCATGGGCTGGAAAGATATTCTTCGTCCTATTAGGGACGGCCTTCGAGACAATTTGCCATCAAAACAACCCCATGACAATCCGGAGAAGAACGTCCGTCGTCAACAAGACCTTCTCAAAGGATTCACCTACTTTGACTCGTTCCAGGACATCGATAACTGGCATCCTGATCAAGCATACTCCTTTCAACGTGCAAACACTCCTCTACTTCCTCGATCTGGCACCACTGTAGTCAAAGGCAAAAGCAACATCACTCTTATACACGATTTTTCTGGCAATTACCACGATTATGAAAACGTCCATGGCTCCTTCGTAGATCAACCTTCGTACAGTGGTGAATACATGCAGTCCATAGACACTTTTGTGTACTTCTCTCATAAGGTCTGCAATTATCGATCTAGATTGATCGTCTTCAGCTAAACTCCTTAAAGCTGGTCTGTGTTCCTCCGCCATCCTGGACAAACACTTTGCATCGCAACGGAGTCAAGGCATTGGGTACATTTCTAGTAGAACCGCAATCTGTGGGCATCTCGAAGATTCTACACAGGTCTTTGGCAGACAATCAGACATGGGAGTATGCATTAGCAACCCAGCTTACTCATATCGCTCGTTTCTATGGATTCGACGGTTGGCTAATTAACATAGAGAAGACCTTCCCTATTGCTGACTGGAGTCTCCAATGTCTGCAGGGGTTTCTAGAACAGTTGAGATCATCCTTCGACGACGGATGTGTTATTTGGTACGACTCACTTACATGCAAGAATACTATTAACTACCAGAATGAATTGACGGAGCACAATATTCTTCTCGCGAAAGCTGCTGGCTCCATACTCACAAATTATGTGTGGACTGCAGAATCAGCTGCCAGGTCCAAAGCTTTCGCGCTGCAAAATGGGTTCGATCCTGTAAAGATTCTTTGCGGCATTGATGTTTGGGCTCAAAGCTCGGAGGGCCCAGGTCGACTGAGAGAGACCTACCCCAAGGAGATAGGAGGAGGCACTGGCACTGGTTTAGGTGTCGCAAAACTGGCCGAGGTTGGGCTTGGCTCTGGTCTCTTTGCTCCAGCCTGGCCGTATGAGCACTTCCCCTCTCAATCAGACCCGGAGGCTGTCGAAAGGTCTATGTGGACTGGAAATCCTTTGCCAGAGACCTTGCGCTGCAGCTGTACCGTGAGGGATCGTCACTCCATTCGAGATTACATGACTGAGCCCATACTCAAGAATGCTCATGAGTACCCTGCCGGCTCAGAAAATTTCTTCTACACCGATTTCAAGCAAGCCTTTGAGCAATTCGTCGGCCCGAGTGGAACTGCCGAAAAGAACCGAGCAATAGCAGGCCTTGTCTCGAAATCTTTATTGCCTCGACCAGTCTTATATGCTGGCGCTCAGAAGACGCTCTTCGGTCAGGTGAAATGCAACCCACCTAGACTGGCCTTGTGGGCAAACATTATTCAAGGGGAAACAAGCACATTTAGCGTCTTGGGGCTTTTCAATCTTGATATGCCTGCCACGAGGGATCTTTCGATGGTAATCAAGTATCGAAAGCCGAAGACATCTACTCGACTGCGAGTGTCGCTTCGACTCGAGGGCTTGGATGTAGACGTTCCCATGACGAGTGACGGATGTGAGCAAACAACGATGACTCGAGATATCCAAGCAGTTGAAGCAGGCAAAGGGCGAATCACTGGGCTCTCACTGTGTGTGACAGGGTTTTCCGAGGTCACTGAGACCAACACCCTGCTCCTCGCCGAAATCATGCAAGTCTGTATCCAACCAAGGAGCGGCAAGACCAGAAGCTATTCAATCTCCGACGTGGCACTGAGCGAAGTCAACGAGACGTGGACTTCTCTTTTGTGGAAGGTCAACACCGAAGGACTGGAGGATGCTGGTTCCGAAGATGATGGACTTCCTCACAGCGATGTTACAGGACCTTTCGATTTCTTCGTCATCAACATAGATGGCAGGGACATAGGAAGAGGGTATTCACTAGACTACCTATTACGAGACATCGACGACGAGATATATGTAAAGATTACAGGAGTCGGATATGACGGCGAGGCGAAGTACGTGTACACGGGCAGCTCACGGAAGTCGCAACGGCGTTCGGAAGAGAGCTGGCAGCTGGTATGAACAGGCAACCGCTGCGGGCGCGAAGGTTCTTGATGGCGTACAAAAGCATCCAGAGCTGCAACTCGAAAGTTCTGAATGCCCTGCTTGAAAAACGTCACAAGTGCAGTCACAGTCTTTGAGTTTTGCTGAGGGTGACGAGTCTCAAGCTGAGCTCGAAGCTCCTCCCTGAAACGTTGACGAAGGGGGAAGTGGACGGCGCACGGACGCGTTTGGACAACGTGTCGAAAGCTGTTCGTTCAGTGCCATGTAACAAGTTGCATCTCCCTTCTTTGCTACTTTCGCTGTCAATTCATTCTGTGCCGTGTCACAAGCGCCCCATCAGCGCAAACAAAGCCTGCAGGCATCCTTCACTCAGACCCAGTCAGCACAAGCCCAGCAGATTGGGATTGGTTACAGCAATGATGAACATCTTCCGCATTCTGGGTATGTTTGATGGCTGATGGCCGCTTGCCATTGCAATGCGCTGACCGACATGTGTATAGGCGACTTGTCGCATCTGTTCTCCATCCTTATCCTGCTGCACAAGATGAAGACATCCAGCGTACGTCCCTGTTGTCCATCGCAACCATCAACCGAACCGTCGAGTCCTAACCATGTCCCCAGAGCGCATCAGGCATCTCGTTCAAGTCGCAATTCCTCTATCTCATCGTATACGTTACTCGATACATCGGTACGCCCTCCTGCCTCGAGAAGAACACTCATCGCGTACTGAGACCCTTCATACAGACCTTCTTTGGACAGACCCCTTCAAGAGCCTGTGGAACACTACTTTCAAGCTCGTCTTCATTGGAACCTCTTCATACATAATCTATTTGATGCTCAACGACTACAAGCCTACCCACGACCCCAATCTCGACACATTCAGAGTTCAGTACCTGGTCGCAGGAAGTGCTGTTCTGGGAATTCTATTCCCTTACAAGTATATCCCTTCCGAGGTAAGCAGTCTGAAGTCGACTCATCCGAGAGGCTCGAGAAAGACGCTAATACAGAGCAGATGCTCTGGGCCTTCTCCATCTGGTTGGAAGCTGTCGCCATCCTTCCCCAGCTGTTCATGCTTCAAAGAACCGGCGAGGCAGAGACCATCACCACACACTACCTCTTCGCCCTGGGTGCATACCGAGCCCTGTATATCCCCAACTGGATCTACCGTTGGTTCACCGAGGGTTGGTTCGAGCCCATTTCGGTCATCGCAGGTCTTGTTCAGACTGTCCTGTACTCCGATTTCTTCTACATCTATTACACCAAGTACGTTCCTCGCAACCAACTCTTTCTGGGAGGGACCAAGCTAACAACCAACTCCAGGGTCTTCCAAGGCAAGAAGTTCAACTTGCCCGTGTAGACGATCAACAATACGCATTCTCGGTCGGAGTTGAATTTACGACTTTCTTGTTTTCGATATTCAAATGCATGGGCAGGCGCTTGGTGATGAGCAGATACCCTTCTCAAGACATCTTCATAGCCATGAATAGATCGGAATCCATTTCAAAAGTTTCAACCAGGGGTAGGTCGTCATTCTGCTTCTAGTCTCGTCGTTCGAGGCCAAGCCAGATTTCACGAGAATATATACCGCGCAGCTGGCATTCAAAGCACGTACGGCCACAGTCAGCTGAAAACTGGGCATCCCGTCCGCTCTGCCATACATAAGCAGTTGAACGGCAGATTAGTACTACGGTGGGT
>JGI24891J29808_1000139_pt1 | contig 88556 bp, 106 predicted proteins | sample FreactcultuFSWF8_FD_29808 | JGI IMG/M metagenome (IMG submission 29808)
TGGGCAGGGTTGCAAGCGTATCCTGAGCTGGTGGCGGATGCCGAAGGGGAAACAAGGGTCAAAGAACCAGCTGTAGAGATGCAGGAAACGCCGCCAGGGTATGAATGGGCAGGGTTGCAAGCGAACGAGGTGACTGCTGAGGAGGTGGTGTTCATGGGCCAAGCAGCAGCGAGAGTGCCGAAGAAGGAGAGGACCGAAGCGGCCTTGATGGAGTTCATCTTGAGCGAATGGATGAAGTAGTGATTGACTGTGAAAGGTGAAGCTGCAAGATGCTGATTGCTGATGATGAAAAAAGAGATGATACTGGGATGAGGGAGACTTCTTATATACCACTTACAGCACCTTACCTCTGAAGAAGACTTCGACCATCATGAGTATCATTCCACTGACGATTGGCCAACCGGAGCCTCGCACCGAACGTTCGTATCGACAAGACTCAACCGCTTGCGGTACACCGGCCCAAGTGCAAGAGAGCGGAGAAGGTGGATTGGTGGCATTCCCGTATTCGTGAAGGTGGGATCCAGAAAGCTTCTTTTCCCATATCAAATCCTGGTATGATGTCAATCGCCAGCTTTCTGCCCAGCAAGAAAACTATTTTTGTCGACATTTTGGTGCATTGGCTTTCTCATCGATGGCTTTTTCCCCAGGTGTTTTTTGGTCTACCCTGACCGTTGCGATTAGGGTTGGTCGGCTTGGTCTCGAGCCGAGGGACCTTGCTGAACTGTAATGCCAAAGATCCTATCTTTAGATCTTTGCAAGCAAACATTTGGCGAGAGGCTCCCACAAAATTAGGATAATTCGACTTAAGCATGTCTTAGTCTCGTCATGGACGCCATCTCGCAATTTAGTTGGGCTTGGACATCTGGAAATACGACCGGCTGTAGGCGGGTCGAGAAAATCGCGGGGTGAACATCGCCATCAACCAGACGAAAATCTGGTAGATGTGGAGGATGGTCGAGCGACGGGCCGAGGAGCGTGGAGGAGTTGCTGTGCAGGAACGTGTGGCATTGGTATCCAATTGGAGTCGTTTGTGGCTTCCACTCCTCTCTGGACGTTGTGCTTCTGCAGCTTCCTTCTTTGTTTCTTGGGAAGCTGCCGTACTCTTGCAGAGTCTTGGATAAAGCCACTTTCCCATGACGTGGGGCATGTTCGTGATGGTGGATCTAGGATTTAGCTCACGAGACTGTCGCCCAGGATATCGACAGTGCATGTCTCCATCGACATGTGGTCTTGGTTAAGCATGGCCTGATGGGTGATGAGTACCCATTTTCACGGGCTCAACATACTCAGTCCAGTAAATCGATCAGGTTCCTGAAGATCATCATACTTGGTTGCCTCGATGAAAATACAACCTCTGCTTCTAACGAACTTTGGTAGACTGTGAAGTCTGCCACGCTTTTCGCCAGTAGGAGCTACATCTGTCAAAACGTGCCGCTTCTTGCACATCAGGTACGATTTGCTTTTTGCCTTGGTCATTTTTGGTGTATGATTCGGCAACACTCACTGGCCGTCAAATGCCTCACCTGCTCTTGCATGCTCCATTCGACCGCCAGCAGAGGCCGAATCAGATAATGCAAATGAAGCCTCGGGGAGGATTATTTTTGGTCCCCCATCTTAGACACGATCGAGCCTCCAAACGCCGTGAGACATCTCCTCCATCGTGGCAGTGTGAGAAAGAAGCTCTTAACGACAACGGCAAAACGTCATGGAACTCAGCGTTTGCAACGCAGTAAACGCAGACTTCCTCGTTGTTCCTTCGCGAGACAGGCGTTAAGCAAGGCGATGAGGCGTGAATCAACATATTCGTACCGCTACGATGAGGTGAGAGACCATTTTGGTAATATGCTCGATCGAATGTGGCGGCAGGTTAATGGACCATTGTGGATTGCTCTAAACACGAGGTGGGCGGGAAGTGGGCGAACACGCGAAGCATGACGCGAGATTGCCTCGGCATATCCGCAAGCCACGACTTATGGCCATTGCCGGATGATTTGGCTCTACCATGGTGCGCTTCCGAAATCACGTCGCTGATGTGACCCTGTTTATGATCATGGAGCAATATCACAAACGCAACTCCTCGTCTATGGTCTCGCAATCAACGCGATGATATTTAGCATTGGGCATTGTAGAGCTGACGAATTTTCCGTGGTGCGAGACCTTCGTCCGAGCGAATGATGCAATAAATGCATGTCATCAGAAAGATCGATCGTAGAGTGTGTTGTTCTCGAGCAAATAGCAAGGGAATTTCATTTTCTGCATAGCGACGACATCTAGCGACAACCTACATTCCAGCTAGTCCAGCCATAGCTTTGTTACCTTGAGAGTACGGGTGACTTGTTCTGATACCACAGATGCACACTGGACCGAGCAGGTCGCTGTCAGGAGTCCTTCTCAGGGTCGTACCAGCAACATCCAGCATATCCGATCTCGGCCGGTATCGGCGCCAGCGGGATCTCGTTCAATCAAGCCTCTGAACCAAGGTTGCTTCTTCCCTTCCTCTCTTTACCCCTCTCAATAAAGAGTTCACGCTTCCATCCAAACCATTTAGTCATGCGCTTGGCAATGCTACGAAGCATGACGGGGTTGATGGTGGGTGACGGATGTGGGCGATGAACCACAATCGTTCTGACACCCTCGCCCCTCTCTTCATCCTGCCTGAGCGTGACGGCACTGCCTTGACTCTGCAAGATGGAAAATCCGGCATCAATCATGGCGTTCAGGAAGTGCTGCCACGAGAAACAGCGTTGAGACTCTTGACCGGAAGACGGGAACATGTGATGGAATACCGCCATGTTGTCGTGCTTGACGGCAATAAGACTGGGTGGAGTGCTCGATCTGGAAGGTGAATTGGCAGTGGTCGGAGGTGGCTGAGCCGATTCCTCTGATGGCTCTCCTTCATTGCGTCGCTTTGCTTTGCTCCTGACTGCCAATGGCACAGAAGACTTGTTCTCATCACCCCACATAGTTTGCGACTCAATAGGCGAGACAGGCTGATTCTGTCCTTCCATACGACGCTTGTACTCTTGATGACGAACCTCATCTCTTTCGGCCGCGATCTCGGCAAGACACTCTTCTTTTTTGCTAGCACTCATGAGGTCAAGGTCCTCGTCGATGCTGCTTGACTTGACTCCAGTTCCACGCAGCTTCTTGGCCCATTGGGATCTGAAAGCCTCCCAGAAACGATCTAATGCTTCACGAGATTGAGTTGCTTGCTGTAACCACTGCTCGTTCTTCGTTCCTTTAGGCCAGAGATGGTTGGTACAGAAATTGCTGAGGTGTCCTGCAGTAGTATCTCCCATCTCTTTGTCTTTGGGGGTATTGCTCTTCTTGATCCAGTCTGCTCGGATGTTTTCCTCCTCCACAGGGAGTTCTAGAGTATACTTGCGGCCGTGTGAAGGACGACATTGGATGTTGTTGCTGATAGAGTTCAGCACTGCCATGTCACTTAGCTCGTCGACCAGGTTTTGGTCCATGCGACTAGCTTCCTTTGGATCGGTACGACAGAGATAGTCGATGACAGTGAAGTTGAGAGAAGGGTCCATCGTGAAAGGGCGATATCTATCATGACCCAAGCAGCTGATACTCCAATACAGAATGTCATCTGGGAACCAGTCTTTTCTGTCGAACCTCCTGTTCAGGTGGCGGGTTCGACCACTTCCAGAAAACTTGAAGTTACGCTCAAAGCCGCGCTGATAAATCAGACTGCAATGGTTGATGAAGACGGCAAGCGTTTCGACGCAAAGGTCTTGCACGTACAGGATAGTCTAGGTAACACGAGCGATCAGCAATTTGTCCATGGTACAGATACAGTATCAGGCCACTTCCATTAACATACCTCGTTGTAGTAGAGCTTGTTTGCTTCAGACGGAAATTCGGTCATCTTAAGCCAGGCTCGTTCCATCTTGTCGCATTCATACAGCATCTGACGCCAGTAACATTCCCTTATCATAGGGCCGACGAAGACCTGATCGACGATATGAGGCCAGATGTCCTCGTGTCTCATCGTCTCGAAGAAGAGGGCATTCTTGTATGTACGTGCGTGTAGCTGAACATAAGCGGGGTCCGTCTGAAGCTGCTCAAGGTGATCTTTGAGCACACGGTGTCGTGACCTGACAAGTTCGATCGTTTCGATAGGATCGAATTTCGGAGGACTGGAGAAAGGTCTGACGGATTCGGTAGACCAAGCGAATGTGGAATCAAAGCGAGAGAAGCTGGTACCGATCAGATGAGCCCACTTGGGGTGAAATTCGATGACTGGGGGCTCATTGGCCTCATCAAGTAGACCGGTGACAATTTTGCGCAGGACGGCCATCATTCTCTGCTGAGCTAGAAGGATGTTGTGAGCCTTTGTAAAACCAATAATCTCGTAGCGATGTGCTTGGTCGGCATTGTATTCGACCATTTTGCCAAAATCAGGTCCTTGGACAACGACACAATGAGGGTTGAATGTTTGCGTGACGATGCCGAAACGTTCGGCAAGGTCAACATTCAGGTCATCGAAGAGGATCCATTCTTCGGGCTCATGTGAAGTTCGGTGGTGCAGTAGCGCGAGTAGGAGCGATGAGTCTTCGGACAGCATGTCGGAGTCGAGGTAGGGCAGGAGCCAAGTATCTTGATAGGCGGAAATCATCTTCTTGACTCTGCTCTGGTGAAGAGCGCCTGCGAGCTTGGCCTTTACCCTTTCATCACCCAGACCTTCCAGAGACTGCATGAGTTCTGAGGTGTAGTCGCAGTTCTCCGGGCTGCTGCGCATGTGGAGGAGATGTACAGCAGCGAACTTTTTGTCAAAGATATCGACATTTTCCGACAAGAAGACAGAACGCTTCTCGCGAGACTTCTTCTTCCAACGTGTAACGAGGTAGTCGGCGTGTTCAGCGATGGTTCGTCGAAGGAAATCCAGATCTTGACGAGCGTCAACCACAAGAGATGTGATCAGCTGATGTGCCTCTTTATCGTTGACTTCGATAGTGGCGGGAAAGTACTGGTGGCAGCAGATTTTGCATCGGCAAGTGAATGGGATCTTTGGTGGATTCTCTGGGTCAAGAGCTTCTCCGATGGCAGGCTTGCGCGTGTTGCCTAGACTGGGTATGACCATGCTTTGTGGCTTGCTGCGCGTAAGTGAGTGACGAATATCCCACAGTGGACCACCATCTTCCTTCTCCCGCTCATGCTGCTGGTTGAGGATTTCCCTCCAGACGTCTGTAGTTCCAGAGGGAATGTGCATTTTGACCATACCGGCCTCTGGTGGAGGCATTGTCAAGTGCGGACGGATGTGGATTTGGAAATGGAGAAGTTGGAGGGAGGATTATGGTAACGGGTAGAAAGAGTGAGTAAAAGGCTGATGAGAAAAGCGCAGAGACAGGACGATTTCGGTTTGACAGAAAGTGCAAGCACCAGCTACGCGCCGCCAGCCTGCATGAGGAAGCCACGACCGACCCCGACACGGCCAAAAGAGCAAGTAGGAATATACCTTGACTTTCCATTGGAACAAGATCACCACGAACGCATGGCAAAACCTTCAGTGGATGCCACTTGATGACCTTCTCTTATGTACAAAGAATATTAAAAACCAAATGGGTATACCGCCAGATAAAACAGAGGAACGCCAAGCACCAAGCTATCGGATCACAAATATGGGTCGACCTCAAGGCGGTAATATGTATGCTCCCTTCTCTTCTGCCACACTTTGTATGCACGCCAACTTTCAAATAGGATAATCATGAACATGGTCAAAGACATGGCAGCCATGATCAAACCGATAGGCGTCATAGTTACGCCCCCTGCCGAGAAAGTGTTGCCGTCAGAGGTGATGTACATGTTGTTAATCTCGTCGCAATGGAAACCCTATAACAAGTGATCAGCACATGGATAGAGAAAGAAGATGCATGAAGATTTACCGATGTGAAAGGCAGCCGGATTGCTTCCGAAACACCGAGCACATTGTCTCCTGCATCAAGCGCAACGACACGCACAAAACGCGTTACACATTCTCCAATGGTAACCTCAGTCTCAAATCCTTCTTTCTGAGTGGTACCAGTGTAGACCCAGTCGGCATATTCGGTAGCACTCTCATCATTGTGTTGCAGAGCATAAGAATCGACTTCGGTTGCTCCATTCCAGGAAACGAACAGACTGTTTCGCTCGGAGTTGTAGACAGCCGAAATGGGCTCGCTTGGCAGGCCAATCCAGGGGTATCGCATTACATGGTAAGACTGGACTGATCCGTTGAGAATTGCAGCCTCTGTGCCAAAGTGGTCGTCACAGATAAGCTTGCCTGAAGAAGAGTAAGTAGACCATACTGATCGCGCGCCCCAGCCAACCACAATACTCGGATCTTGATCAGAACTAGTCGCAGGAACGACTTGGAAACTGCCTTGGCTGTCGGCAATCAGATCATTGGGATGTAGGTATTCTCGGACAATACGAGCTTTGTAGTCGTTCTTGTTGACCTGACCGTCAAGACGGTAATCAGTAGGATAGGAAACGGCAAGGAGTAAGCCTCTGGAACCCAGCCCTGAGTCCCACGTATCATCATTTCTGTTGTCGAACAGACTGATCAATTTTGTGGTTATACCAGCTTTACTGGCACCGAGCAATGTAACTAGGCTTGGGAAGTCATCAACCGAGTGGAATCTTGCAAGATGCTGTGACGAGAAGTCGAGGGCATGGTCATTGGATGTGAACATGTTGCGTTTACCGCCAAGTGTCCAGATGATCTCGCCAGTATTACCATCAATGTAGGTTATCGAATGAGTATACCGAGCTGAGACCAGGTAGTTGCCCAAATCGTCCTTCTCTACCGAGTTGAGATGGTACCAATCCCAATGCGTGTGGTTGGTGGAGCCTTCTGACTCGTATCGAGGCTCATGGTAAGACTCGGAGGTATAATGATAGTCTGAAGCACGCCATTCGAAGATCAGGCTATTGGTCGCAATATCGATCTCCTGAAATAGACAGTCCCAGATGTACTGCAGTTGTCCACCCTTCTCTTTCTCGTATGGCTGGTAGATGCTAATGATTGCGGTATCATCCGAAGTCAGACTCAAGCTGTGTAGGTCGGCGCGAAGGTCATTTAGAGCCGATATCCTTGCAACCAGGTCGTAGGATGAATTGAGCAAATAATAGTCGCCTTCTCCATGACCGCCAATGGTGTCGTCGCCTAGCCAGTACGTCAAGTGTGGGGCGCCTTGGTACGTTTGTACATCAAGGTTGTAGGGTTGTCCGTCCGTCTTTTGCATCCATACAGGTTCTCCTTCGTCGTCGAGTATGACCATTCCACGGCTCTCGTTGACAGCGGTGCCTCGAGGCGTAAGGAAGGTCATCAGTCCATCATGACATTCTGGCGAATCGACTTTTCGGGCCACAGCGGGTGGTGTCAAGTCGCTAGACTCGAAAGTCCGATAGGGGTAGTGGCCATAGTCGTGCTCCCAAGCATTCAAGTCTGTCGGGTCGTAGTCGAAGCCAACGTCATCTGCTAGCGTGTGGCATGCAAGGAGTAATAGCTGAACCAGCAGCAAAGCAGCACGATGCATATTCCGGGCCTTCCTACAGCCAGAACAGTATCCGAGATTTGTTCGATTACTCCTAAGCAAGCACGCGAGGCAGGCTTCAGTCCAGGACAGCGTTCATGTTAACGGATAACAGTTGATGATAGCAAAGTGGTCGAGAACACTGCAGCAGAGGGCAAGCAAAGGCTTAAGGAGCCCTATCGCCCCCATCGTCCGCGCCGAGATGATGCTTGTATTTCTTGGTCGTAGAGTGGTTGGGCCACCGGTGGAGTTTGCCAAGCCCACCTCAGCCGCATGCTTTTGTCGCTCTTTATTTCATCTTGAAGCCAGACGAAATGTCTGCACTGTTGAAGTTATCATGAGATACACACCACTCGTGAGAATCGATTGGTATACATGTCAAGCTTTACAAGGCTGTAGAAGTTCTCCAGACATTGAATACGAGATCCTTCAACGCAGATGCCAAGACTGTTACACCTCGTCATCACAGTGCACGGTTGCTTCGTGATCGATTTAACAAAATCAGTTCATCAATTCGGAGTGTTCCCCTGATGGACGTAATATATGAGACATTCGGTGTCGCGAGATTCAGGAGTCATCTCTATTGTAGTGTCCATTCAAAGCGGAGCAGATATCACGCCAGCGCAAGGCTGCGTATTTAAAGTGTTCAATTAATTCTAAATGGCTAACGATCAGAAGCGAAAATGTGCGTTTCAACAGCCGTGAATACAGAGTAAGTTCAAAGGGTCTCTTGAAGGTCCGTTTAAGCACCGTGTCTGGCCTTGATGATATCGGCGGCCTTCTCAGCGATAGCGTAGACGGTGGCTTGAAGATGAGTGCCGGGGATCATAGGCATTATGCTGGCATCGATAATGGTCACCTTCTTGATACCGTACACTTGCAGACCAGAGTCTACAACACCACCCAGGTTTCTTGGCATCATGGCACAGGTGGAAGCAGGGTGAGCGAAGGTAGGGTAAACCAGGCCAGAAGCGATTTGTGACTTGAGCTCGTCGTCAGTCTGGTACTTTGCACCAGGGGTGAGCTCAACAGGCTCAAAGACCGAGAGGGCAGAAGTGTTGTAGATCTGGCGAGTATAACGAATGCTGGCAAGGAGAAGGTCAACGTCCACAGGGTTCTCCAAACCGTGGTAGTCGACGATTGGCTCGCCGGAAGGGTTGGAAGGGTCGATGTAAACTGTACCACGACTGGTAGGCTTCTGGAGAGCAGTGATAGCGAAGCCACCGCCCTGGAACGAGAACTCGTACATGGAAGCGGCGTCAGAGCTGAACTGCTCGACTTGAATCTTGCGTTGAGCTTCGTAACCAGCAACCAGTTCAGGATAAGCAGAGTATATCTCGGGAAGATAAGCAGTGGCATTCTGGGCGGAGAGCTTCTCCACGATCGACTTGTAGTTGTCAGGGGCGATCTTGGAAAGGGGAAGGAAAGCAGCACCGTTGCCATGAGCCTGAGTGTAAGGGCCGGTCTTGTTGGCAACATACTCATCGTATGAGGTGGCGTTGAATGTAGCGTTGTTGGTAAGAGAGTTGGTGTTGATGGTTGTATCATTGGCCAAGTTGTACATCAGGTACGCGGCAGGGTGGTCCTGGAAGTTGTTTCCGACACCAGGAAGATCGACCTTGACCTTGACACCTGCTGCCTTGAGAACACTGGCAGGCCCAACACCACTGAGCTGCAGGATCTGAGGAGTGTGAATGGCACCAGCTGCAAGGATGAGCTCCATGTCGGCATATGCAGTGTAAGTCTTGCCGGTATCTCTGTCAAGCAGCTTGACACCCTTTGCAGTCAGAGTGGAGAAGACGATTTCCTGGACCTGGACACCGGTAACGACCTTGAGGTTGGAACGGGTAGTGATGGGATCATAGTAGGCAGAACGAGCGGAAGATCTGGTCTGGTACTTGGGATCGGTGGATGCAGCAACCCAGAAACATCCGGGTTCACCCAGAGCTCCTTCTTGCACTTTGTTGATGTTCATCTCGTCCATGGCATCCCAGAAAGTAGGCATCTCAGGGTACTGCCACTCAGGAAGAGAGACTTGAACGGGTCCAGTACCGTAAGCCGAAAGATCGTACGTGTAGTTGTACTTGGAAAGAGTCTCGGCCTTGTTGGGGGTGAAGGTACTGCTCTGTCGACTTGGTCAGCAGTGTAACGAAGCAAATCTTCCATTCGACATACCTTCTTGAAGTAGGTGAGAAGGTTATCCCAGTTCCAGCCGTCGTTACCAAGCTCACCCCACGCGTCGTAGTCAGGCTGGGTACCTATCAATCATGTCAGCAGATTATTCTGTTCCGCATGGTCGATTGACTCACCTCTATCGTATCCCATGCCGTTGACGATAGAACCTCCACCAAGAACCTTTCCGGCGTAGGCAACGAAACTCTGGTTCTGAAGGTTCACCTGAGGAGCAGAGTTGATCTCGAACATATCGGGATCGTTGTAACCAGTGCCATAGTAAGGCCACAGAGTCTTGGTCGAGTTGTCGTTGTATCCATATTCGAGGACGAGCACAGATTCTGATCCCGGTCAGTCGAAATCATTTCTTCCAGTACAAGAACATACTCTGTGATTTCTCCGACAGTCGGTTTGCAACAACCAGGCCAGATACACCGCCTCCGACAATGATGTAATCATACGTTCCAGTGAGAGTCTTTTCACGAGTAGTGATACCAGACACTACATCCGTGGAAAGAAGAAGGGCGGAGGATATGACCGCTGTCAAGCGAGTCATGGAAGAAAAGATAGGCGCCATTATGTTTCAAAAGAGTGTAGGTAGGCAAAGAGCGAGCCTCTTTCTTGAGGCGTAGGACGGACCAAAGTACTTATATCAACCACTCAAATATAGCGGTCCACAATTCGATATGAATTGGCCTACCTGCTAGCAATGCGACCGCAGGGCTTCGGTAAAGAGAACCTTCTTAGTAGATGAATCTCTAGTAGCTATCGGCGTGTCGAGGTCCGTGACGATCGCGTCGTATTTGGCGCAATCACTACCGAGGCGATTGCCCAGCAGTCAATCATCTGTCGGTACCCCGTCGGTGGGAGACGCCAGACTCGTCCATCCTTGACATATCTTCGGCTACAGGGTCATAGAAGATGAAGGGATGTCGAGAAAAAAGCCACAAGAATGCTGATCCTGTTTGGGAAGGAAGGCGCTGTGGGGGACGTTGCCAAGAGCTGACCCTCGTGGGAGTCTGAAACCAGGAACCGAGCTTGAGGCTGTCCCTCCGTCTGCTTCTTCAGCCTCATCTCAACCTCGCGGCACTTTTGAAGCCTTGGAGTTCTCTCATTCTCACGGCTTTTCTCACCGCAACACGTGGAATACTGCATCCTCGAATAGACGAAATGCACGGGTAAATGCTCGAAAGTCGTGCTGAGGTGCCGGAAAGCTCTGTTCGTTTGACGAAACCTCCGCTCGAGCTTAGACCAAAGGTTGCTTTAGGGCAGTGCACTACTGGACGGAGCAATCAATCAGTGTTCTCGCCTTCTGCCGGAGTGTGCGGCCCATCAACCACAGACACAATCGTCTCGCAATCCTATGGCGTCCTTTTCTCTTACCATGGCTCGGGTATCGAGTGCGTGCGTTGATCCCGCTATGACTTTCTTTCTGCCAGAGCTTGGTCCTTGCTACGGCCTTATGGACCGCCGCAGACGGCATGGCCGACACCTATCGAAGAAACTGGCTGAGATCCTTGATGGTTTCGAAGGGTGTTTAAGCGAGGACCACGGTATCTTTGCACCCAGACGCGATCTAGGATCATCTAGGTTGGAGTCGGACTGACTCGAAAGGGTCATTTTTCGGGTTGATCGATAGCTTGACTATGGATGGTGGCTGCCCATGGCTACAAGAACGTGGACAAGCCTCCATCTTCAATTTATCTGCGAACCTTGCCAAGTGTGAATTCAGGGCCGCCTATTCATCTCGGACGTTCTGCCGGTGTCTTGTCTGCGCTCGCCTTTCAAGTCTTCATGCACTCTGACTTAATCTCATGATTTCCCCTTGAAGCCTTTCTAGAGTTTGGAACTTGCAGTCAACGGTCATGGAAAGCCGGCGGAATGCGATTGTTATCCCGGAAGTCATCTTTGCCATCTTAGCTGGGTCTATTGTATTCTGGAGAATCATCAACAATGTAGTCTTGAAGCGATTGTTCAGGCTTGCTGACCTGCTCATCTTCCTAGCCCTGGTAATGCTCATGTAATGCTTTATCGTCGATCAAAGCTGACTTTTGTAGGTGAGCAATCTCGTGGCACTGTCATGCAGCTCTTTGTCGACGCAGTATGGCCTTGGACGACACATATACGACCCATCGATTACACCAGAAATGCTCACGACATGTCTACGATGGATTTGGATTGGTGAAGCGACCAACCTCATATCAATGCTCTTCGCCAAACTCAGTATCGCTGCCTTTCTTTTGTACCTCGATTTCGCACCTGGATACAAGATCGCCATGTGGATTACGGTTGGCATTGTTCTGGTTTGTAACGGAGCCGTCGCGCTTACCTCAATCTTTGCGGCTTGTGACCCGATCTCTCTCAACTGGAACATGCAGCAGCCAGGCCAGTGTTGGGATCCTATCGTCAACAAGATTTGCACCTATGTCCAATCAGGTAATCACACGTATTCCCGTACCGATCCTGATGTAGGCTAATCAGTCTCAGGTTCTAATATTGTGACCGACATCTTGTACACCTCAGTACCAATCTTCTATCTGTCGACGGTCAAGCTGGGTGCTAACGTGCAATGGGGACTACGTATTGTTCTATTGTTCGGACTGATGTATGTTCTCCTGGTCATATGTGTCACAGTGCAAAGCTGACGTGAAATAGTGCGACCGTCTGCTCCTGTGTAAAGATCGCAGTCGCTGGAAAGATGTTCAACACTCACGATGCTACGTGTATGTTCTCTGACCACTGCTGACACTCTCATATACTGACAACTCAACAGGGGACGCCGTCGATCTATCCATCTGGAGTACCGCAGAAGTCAACGTGTGCATCATCGCCGCTTGCCTACCACCACTCCGAAGCCAATTCGACTCCTTCCTCCGCCGATTCTTCGGCATGGCTTTCAACCGTTCAACAAATCGCAGTCGGCCAACCTACGGTTCTCAGTCAATCGCCCTCCAAACCCAGAGCAAATCCCACAGAACCATCATCGAAGTCGAAGCACAAGATTTCGGCAGCGAAAGATCAATCCTCCCACCCGACGACGTAGAAGATGGAATCATCAGAAAGACACGACAGGTGCAGGTCAAATATGAAGAGCAGGGACGTGATGGTGCATATTCGCCAGATCCTTATGACCGTCGATAGCGAAGAGATGCTTTTTGAATAATGGGGCGCTGGGCGTTCTGGGAGGGATAACATACCACATGATACATCTGAGATGTCAAATATCGACGAAACTTTTTTGAACGGCATTCAGCCAGCCCCCAGCCTCGTCACAACCGTTTTGCGGAGATGACTTGCGATTGTAGTGATGACGAAGCCACGAACTGCTCGGCCGAACTCTCGACAACTTTACTGACATGAAACATAGACAGAAATTAGAATGACCATGAAGAGGGAGAAGTAAGGTGCGCAACAGGTAAAGTGTCAAAGATCAAACTATTTTGTTCATGTATATACATTATTCATTATAGATAAAAGGCCACAAGAGGCCAAATTGTCCAAGCTGCCACAAAAACCTCAAGGGTCTTGATGATGCGGCTATCCAACGGTATGCCGTGCGATGCGTGGGTTCGGCCCTGAGCTGCGGCATGAAAAAACGTTTCTTGACGTTTTCGCAAACGGCCAATTATTGCCAGAGTGATCGGCAATAACAGTATTTCCCAAAACAACACCCGAATGGTTTGCCTTTGGCGTTTGCAAGACATGCGTTGTTCTGGATTGCGTGGCCCAAGAGGGCGATCATCCGTGGCATACCGAGATACGGTATTGTGTGTGCCGGATGGCCTGATGGCGAATAGAATGTTTCGCCATGAGGGTTGTTTTGTGTGTGGAGATTTGAGGGAGAGGAGCCTCATGTGTTTGAGAAGTAGCGGAGCGTCATCGTGCGGCTCTTTCATTCGTCGTCGAGAATGAGCTTCTTCTCGTCGAGGAAGGGCACATGCTCGTGCTGAGCTTCGATATCTTGTGAGTCCTGGGTAGGAGTCTTTCTGAACAATCTTGCGACGCCGTTGCAGCACGAGCGGACTGCGGGGATGGAGAGGTAGATGACAATCGTGCCGAGTGCGACACCAGTGGTCAAGGCGGCGATGATGGCGATTGAATAGATCAAGCGCATGACGAAAGAGTCGGCAGCGTGGCCAAAGAGTGGCAGACCGAAGAAGACGAAGGTGATGTGGAAGCCGCTGAGCATGGCAGACATGAAGATAGAGGCCGTGTTCTCTTTTGAGGGTACGTCGTCGGACTCGTCATCGAAGGTAGTTTGTTTAGGTTCCATGATAGCTCCAAAGCCATAGCAGACAATGAAGGAAAAGGCAGTGATGAAGCCGACCGAGATGAGGAGTTCAGCAGCTCCCCACAGAAGGGTCATGGCAATGTTGAAGATAGGCATGTCGGAGTTGTATGCAGGAAGAGGGTCGATGGTGTGGTTGAACATCTTGTCTGGCGGAAGGGTGATTATATGCTTTGAGAAATGTGGTCGTATGATATGACGAGGTGTGGTGGACGTTGGAATGATAAACAGAAGTCAAAGGAATGTGGATGGGAGAGTTTGCAGTAATGAATGAACGTGGACGAAGACCACAAGATGTACGAAGGATCAGCAAGCGATTTTGAATAGTATACCAATAGTGACTTATTGATTCCATGGCGGTTCGGACGGTCTTATATCAGCCAGCCACGCCGTTGTACATCGGTTGCTTCTCTTTGCCAGGAGAGCTTCCGCCGTTGTCGACGTTGAGCAGTTACAACAGGGGGAAATTGTTTTTTGCTTATGATACGGGCATTCTCTGTGCCTGTCGACTCGGAATAGAAAACCCGCTCCACTTCGACCAGGATGACATGGATAGCACGGCTTTCAGAGTTGAGAATTTCAAGTCATGAAGGAGGTGTGTATACAGGGGTACAAGTCGAGGTGAGGCTGTTCTCAGCCAACAAAGTCTACAGCTGGAAGATGCGGGGAAATATGCGCCATTACCGCTCGAAAAGGAAACGGTCCGTGCAAACTGCCGGTCACATGTTTTCGGCTTTCACAGCTCCCGTCTGTCGAGCCTGTCGGACTTGTCATTTTTCAAGTCTCGGTCATCTGCGTTGTGGCATTCGCAATCTCACTACTGTCAGCTGTCGTCAGCTGTTGTCTTCCAATTTGTTCGAGTCAGACCTTTCAGCTTCTGGAAGGGTTATCGTCTTTGGCCATAACCGCGGCTGTGAAGTCTTGCTTCTCGACATGGCATGAGTGTCGACATTGTGCCTGACCATCTCGACGAACTCATACGAAAATTCTTATCCGTGACAGAATCGAACAGAAACGGTTTATACGAGGTGAGACTCTGGGGGATAGCGATTGTGTTCCATCCCCAACAACGGACAGCCTTGATCCTTAACGGTACGAGAAGCACAACTGCCTGATAAAAGGTGATGAAGCTTGAGAGGTTGTGCGAATTTGAGGAGTACAAGATACCAAGTCTTGCCCAGGCAGGTACGATGACGGCAGGAAGATGTGTTGATGTTGGGAGAGACAGCTGAGAGATCGTCGGCCAATTTGAGGACGTTGATATCTAATGATGCGTCGTATGCATGCGACGTCTGCGTGCGAATTGTACCTGAATGATCTCCACGCCGTTGAAATATCGAACGAGCATGCTCAAAACTTTGCTGCGGACACCCGTTTACGTTGTCCGCCACGAACGGCCCTTCGGTATTTGGCAACATCTTCGAGCGTCTGCCACGCATCTGTTGCTTGTGTGTTCGATTCTTCAGCGACGACACATGTTGACCGTTCGCTGTTTACCGTGATCATTTGACTCGGCAGATTCAAGACAGCGGTTGCGACACTGGATTCTGGAAACAGTATTTGGTCGTTAATCTCGGCTGTTTCGCACGCTTGGCCTTGAGGACTACACGCTTGATGTAGCAGGTTCTCTTGAGCACCAAGCCGTGAGCAGCCAGGACTGCTCCCAAGGCCGTCAAACGACTGAGCTAGACGTCAAACGGTTCACGATCCGACAACCATGTGTCTTCAGGCGATGTCAAGCTCGTAGCACGGCAGTTTCTCTTCAAGGTCACTTTACGTTCATAATCCATACTTCTGATGGGCACACAGATACCTAGATAAGCATCTTCATCTGTTATTAACGACTCCATGATCACTCGAGGTTTCATCTACAAGATCACAACAGACTTGGATACCCGAACGAGGCCATGTCATGCCATACCATGTCAACCAATACGACCTTGAGAAACGGCTTTAGCATCTGTTTCCCACCGGATTCAACCTGACCTCTGTGTGGCTGTCTCAACCTCACTGTAAGTGCTAGTCCACTGAGAAGTGGAAAGACCCTTGCAATGAAGAACCACCCGCAGCACAGATCGATTTGCATGATTTTCTCGGTTGTTCACAAGCAGTTGTCTGCAGCTCAGTGGGTCAGAGAAGCCTAAGTCAGAAAAAACATTGCAAGATGTCAACGAATGCCAATTCTCATGCCAGCCGAGGCATATGGAAGAGATGCGAGGACGGATGCAGGTCCGTCGCACCTCCTCTTCCGGTGGGATGAGAGCAGTATCACCATGCTGTGCGTAGGGCACGTTCTGCGTACTAGTTCAATTTCGCCCAAAAAAGAACAATTGCTTCATGAACGAGCTCAGCAAGACACTCTCGACTACGTTGTCTTATTAATATCAGTCATTCTCATGGTTACAGCAAGCCGTGGAGGAGCATGTCTTCGGAATGGTTTACAAGAAAGAGGTAGAGTGCGGAACCATGCCGCGAACCTTCCTTCCACCCCGCAGTCCCTGACCCCACCTAAAGTCGATCCGTCTCTATAACGCGGGGCAAAACTCTCGGCCGACGTGCAACCACTGCAAGAAGTGGAGTAAGCTATCGTGCTGGGGTTGAGCAGAAGTGCCGGTTTAACGGGAAGAGGAGCAGCCGTGGAGGGGGTGAATTGGCTATAATAGGAGCTCAAGTGCTCCTGTGATCTTTGCAATCCTTGTGATACACGTACAGCCATTTTCCATTCAACAAATCGCAAGCATGTCGACTACCGAGACTGTGAACTTGGAGGAGACGACGCCAATCATTCCAAAGACCTGCAAGGCTGGCGTTGTAGTCAACCCTGGTCCTGACTTCAGCGTATGTATCCATCATCCTACTTCTTCCCGTACCACGAAGCCATAGACATTGACACGACAAAAGATTGAAGTCCAAGATATCCCAGTACCCGAGATTGGCCCAGAGGAGGTCTTGATCAAGCTCAATGTCACCGGTCTCTGTATGAGCGATGTCCACTTCATGATGGAGGACTGGGGCATGCCACCAATGTCCCAATTCGGCACCAAGTGCGCCGGCCACGAGGGTGCAGGTGTCATCGTCAAAGTTGGAGAGCGTGTCAAGAATCTCAAGGTCGGTCAAAGGGCAGGACTCAAGCCTATCCAGGATGTTTGTCACACTTGCGAGTACTGCAAGACAGGAAGGGAGACCTACTGTCTGAGTTGTGTCATGACTGGTCTTCATATTGATGGTGAGTTTTATTATAGGGTATATTTTCAATTCCGTCTTTGCTGACACTTGACCAGGCTCTTACAAACAGTACATCGTCTCACCTGAGCGCTACACATCACTCATTCCTGACGGCGTGCCAGACGAGATTGCTGGACCTATCATGTGCTCTGGTAGCACTGCATACACGTCCATCAAAGAGTCTGGCCTTCGTCCTGGTCAATGGGCTGTCTTCCCCGGTGGTGGCGGTGGTGTCGGTATGCAAGCCGTCCAGCTGGCCATTGCCATGGGTCTTCGAGCCATCGTCATCGACACTGGAGCTGAGAGAAAGGAGACATGCTTGAAGTACGGTGCAGATGAGTTCATCGATTTCAAGGAGGTCGAAAACCCAGTTGAGAAGGTGTTGGAACTGACCGGAGGAGGTGCTCATGCTGTGTTTGTTACTGGTAAGTATGAATGGCTTGACAGAAGGTCCAGTGCTGACTTTGTGATCCAGCTGTTCAATCATACCCCATCGCCCAAGGTTTCCTCGGCCACAGAGCTGGTGCTCAGGTCATGTGCATTGGTCTTCCTCCTGCCGGAAAGTACAACATGGAGGTCAACCCTTCAGCACTCGCCTTCCGCAACCAGTCCATCAAGGGTACGCTCGTTGCTGGTATGGCTGATGTTGATGAGACCATGGACTTTGCTCGCAGAGGTAAGCAGAAATTGGATGAGCACTGACAAAATTACGGACTAACACGAGCAATAGGAAAACTCCGCCTCGAGCCTACCGTCGTTGGCCTCTCCAAGTTCAACGAGTCTGTGCAGAAGTTGAAGAACGGACAAGTCGCAGGGTATGTCTCTTTGTGTTCATATTTGTCTATCCTTTTACTGACCGGACGTGATTAGTCGCATTGTCGTCGATTTCAACAAAGAGTAGGTGGACATGAGCAGTGTTGGGAACTGTATGGGATATATGCGCCGCCAACTATGGCAACATTGGGACTCGTGGATTGTATAATGAATGAAATGACGGTGCGATTATTGTTTGATCGGATACGTTGCTACATACTTGTGTTGTAAACATGAAAATCATAAATCAAGGAAAGAACATTCGCCCAGGATTCGCTTCAAAATCGTTGGGACTCGCAGCTTCCCCTCCACGTTCTCAACAATCATGACATCAAGATCATGATAGGCCAGCTGTACGGATACATTGCTATTTCATACTCCAGCGAGCCATGACCATCAACAACCTCACCGGCGACCTTCGGTGTTGTTAAATCATCAGAGATCACTGATGCACACAACATCAGACAGCTTGTCTGAAGTTCGGCATCTCTGTCGACGCGTTAGGACGACATTCGTTGCGACGGCGACTGATGAACTTACCTGTGGGCGCTTGCTGTCGATTGTTGGCTTCAACAGCCTGCCCAAGCTCCTCGATCAGCGTTGTCAAATCCATCGGTGAGACTGACGAGTCTGGCGTCAAAGTAACCTTGCGACCCTCGTCGCGACCCTCGGCGAGTCCAATCATCAAATTCTTAAAGCCGTGCCTGAAGGACTTCAACCTGCCGGTAATGCGGGTCCATATCGTGAAAGGGGCCTTTCCATGACCGACAACCACCGCGGCGTATATTGGTCGCTCGAAGCCAAACGATGCACCTTTTTCCGGAGGATCCCATCTCCAAATCAGTTTCGTATATTCATCACGCTTATCAGGGTGTTTCTGCAGCGTAAAACTCCAGCGGTGATCATTTTGAAAACTGGTCCTCTGAGAGTAACTCCCGATCTCTCCTGCAATGCCGGCCCCCTCCACACGTGGTCGCACTTCAACGTTTTTCTCGACACTTTCTTCATAAGGCTGTCCATATAACTGCCCTGGATGGGTAACATGGATATACGGGCATTGATCAGGTTGTGTTTCTGACTCAGGACCGACTTCTATCTCGACTCTCACGTATCGTAGTCGACAATCTCTGGGCTGACAGAAGAAGATCTTGAGATAGAGTAAGCCCACATCTTGCGGCGGTGGGTTGCCAATTGATCCCCAAGTCGGCCGACCCTGCAAAAAGCTACAGTCGACATTCGCCTCAGAGAACCAGGCATTGCCAAGACTCTTGTCGTGCCCGACATTAATCGGGATGGATGGAAAGGCCCTCCAAGGATTGTTCGTTCCTGTAGGCATTATGGATGTGAGCTGATCAGATTGTAGACACCGCAAGTCTGGGGGACACTTGATCTATAACAAAATGCGGCATTTTGAGGTACATCAGACCACCCTGGTCTACAGAAATACTACCTGACTGGGAGGATTCAAAGCACTTCGTTCCGACCGAGCGCGCATGAAGAACAAGTGACTTAGCAGCAAACCCAGCATTATCCATCCCCGAACCCTGTCTCCATGCCAACAATACGCGATGCATTGCCTCGAAAGAGCGTGCTCGCGTTCCAAAGGAATTGAGGATGCGCCGAAGCCTGGTAGCAGCGCAGCTGATTGATACGAGTGCAGAATTTGCGTATCTTGTACCTATCTTTGAATGGCTGATACCCCGCTTGGAGGCGTTGCTGACAAGAATGTCAGGGTGCTGCGATTAAGGATGTATCGAATCGATTGGTCGTGCGGTTGCTCTCTCAACATAAGGACCACTACTGCCCATGTCCAACGGGCGGTTTCTCATTCACACAATACTCGATCACCAGCCAACAACACCAGATATGGGCAAAGATTCATCCTGGCCTGCGTCGGACGGCGAGCCAGGCACCCAACTCGTGAGTCCTGATCTTAAAATCATGCAAGACATCGAAGAAGACTTGGAGGACTACTCAAAGCTGGGTAAACTTGGCAGGTTCGGGGAAGCAGCTAGGTTTTTCAAAGAGACCCTACACCGGCACGAACGTTGCTTTGCGGTTCTGGCAGAGCACTGCCATGTCCTGATTGACCAAGGAGACTTCGAAAATGCGAAGCTTGTCCTAAACGATGCCATCAAACGTCAGGAAATATCTGCGCCTGGTTGCCCACAGTTTGAATCAAGCGAAATGGATCTTCTTCACCTGCTTCGCATATACGTCGAGCGATACGATGACAGATATGTGACCTCCAAAGAGGCCAAGAATATCCTCTGCCGAGCACGATCGTACGTGGCGAGCATTACGGCATCAAGCCCCGCCGATCTTAGCGATGTCCAGGTATGTAGACTAAGTGTGTTACGATGACCAAGCCAACACGCTGTAGCGACAAATACTGCTCACATGGTTACGAATATTTTTCACCTTCGAGGATTATTGGCGAGAAGGTGTGACTATGGAGGATCTACGATTACCGTGGTCACCTCCTGCGCCGTACCCTGAAGAGGTCTTGACACTCTCAGAGGATTACATAAACTGGTACGCCAGCCTACTTCCAGAGCATCCCTGGGACGCATGTATCGTGCTTGGCCACATGAACTTTCTTCGTCCCCGAAGTCTGCATCATCAAGACTGGCCTGAGCTCCTAGAAATATCAAATCGCAACTTCAAGGACGGATCTTCGGTCGACGCTAGCCTGTACGCTCGTATGATGATATTGGGAACGCTCTTGGAATTGGCACTGGTGAAGCGTTGCGGCCCCGTGCCAGATGGAAACAGCTCCTACTGCGGCTACTTCCCCCCAATCGTGTCCGATCTGGAATCGAAGAGGCTGGCTGAAAGCGTTGGGTCCATCATAAAACAGCATTCTGACACTCACGAAGTTACCGAAACTCGACCGTACAAGCGTCTACAGCTCCTCATGATAGATCACCATACACTTTGCCGGCAGCAGGCAGAGAGTGTCGGAAGAGTCGTTGATCAGACATTACTTAGTATTGAACCCATCGAAGAGTATGCCATGTTACCCGAGATCCATGATCATACACTTGGCGTCGATGCACTGTCTCACTGTCGCTTTCTTATAGCAAGAAAAGACCCAGACAGGGTGATGCTGAACAAGATAGGGCTCTTCACATCGTGCTTCGGAATAACCAAGGAGAGCACGGATTTGCAGTCAAGCCTTTCGGGCCCTTACTACCAATCCGTTCCTTTTCCAAACCGAAGTCGGATAATGTCTTTCATGACCAGACGACTGCAATCAAACAAAATTCGAGCGGGACAACATAGCATGTTCGCAATAATTCTCGCTGGAGTCAAAGAAGATAGTGAGTACCCAGAAGGAATCAATCGAATTGCAACCACTTGACTGACGCTCGAAGAACCCGAAAAACCAGATAAAACCGCGTACCAAAGTAAGACGTCATCAGCCTATTGAGAAGAACGAATCGCCGCAATTTTGCTAACTTCAAAAGAGCGCGGCCTCACCATTTCTTCGGAAGTTGAGGCTTCCGAGAACTCATATGATGAAGGCCTCGAGAACAAGGAAGCCGCATCTCCGGAAGCTTCTGCGTATGAAAAGTTTGGCCTCGATGCTGCCGCTTCTAAAAGGGTCGCTATTAAGAACGCCCGACTTGATAGCGATCGACACGATACTATACAGCAGCAGCAAATGAAGGACGTGAATGTCTCGTAGGGATTTTCAGCCGCGATCTTTCAACCTAATCATATAGGGGACAAGAGACTACTCGATGAATTGTCCGACCACTTGGAAATGCGACCGATGGATGAGCAAAATACTCGGAAGACCGACACGGATGATGACTGAGCCCTAAAAGTTTCATGGTACGTTCTCAATAATGAATCTGGCTACGCTTCTGAGTGGATGGGCGCAGTGGCGACCTCGTGTATTGATCAAGGAGGATATTTTGATTGTTTGATTAGCTGGTCAACAGCAAATTTTAGTCAAGGACAAGTAATGAGATCTCTTCCGTAGCAGATCCCCAAGACCATGATACCGTTGATATTGTGACCCCATGTCAATTCGCCGACTTCCACTGAAACCATCTAGAACTTGAGGGTGTTACCGGCAGTGCCAACAACGGCAGCCTTGACCTTGGCGCTACCAAGAGCGGTGTAGGTGTAAGGAACCTTGGTAAGAGTTCCAGCAGGAGCCTCGTTCTTCTCACCACCGAAATCGTTGTCCTTGACAACAGCGTAACCTTGGTCATCAGAGTAGAGAGAGGCAACAGGCTTCTTGGCCTTGACGAAGACGTTGGACTCGACGAGGACCTGAGCACCATCACGAGTGTCGACAGCGGAAGAGAGGACGTTCTCGTAGTAGTTGTTGAAGATGTGGCCGGTACCGAAGCGGATGGAAGGAAGACGGGAAGAGACGTTGGAGAAGTAGTTGTTGGCGTAGGTGACGTGGAGGTGGCCAGTGTCTTCAGCGGCGTTGTTGTCAGAGTGGCCGACGAGGGAGCCTATTGAGATGAAAATTAGCAAATCACTCAAGACTCAGAGAATGAACAAAGACTTACACTTGTAGTGGTCGTGGAAGAAGACGTTGGAGATGGTGACCCACTCGGAAGCGTGGGTGACATCAAGAAGACCATCATAGTAGTCCTTGCCGTGGTCAAGGTCGGAAGAAAGGTCGAGGTGGTCGGCCCAAACATTCTTGGATGCCTGGATACCGATAGCATCACCGTTCTTGGCCAGAACCTTGCTGCTCTTGAAGTTGCGGAGAATGACGTTCTCGACCTTGTTGACGAAGAGACCGATGTTCTCGAGAGCAGAGTCGCTGTTCAGACCGATGATGGAAGTGTCGGAAGAAACTCTGACCTTGTCGTTACCAGTGATCTTGCCAGAAATATAGACGACGGTAGGCTCCTTTGCAGTAGCAGCCTTGGTGAATTGGGCGAGGGTGGAGACAGTAGTGGTAGCTCCACCTTGGCCACCAGTGGTACCCCCGTTGGTAGAGGCATATCCAACAGGGCCAGAGGCAACAGCTCTCTTGTTGACAATGTCATGAGGAGCGGCAACAGCCAGGGAAGTAAGCGCCGCCAGGGCGAAGGAAGGAGTGAACTTCATTTTGAGAATAGAAAGAGTGTAAGGGTAAAGTTGAATGGAAAGTAAAGAGAGTGGTTGAAAAGAAGGACAAGAGAAGCTTGATGAGGAGAGAGTTCCCATCGGTGCCGGTTTACCATACTTATATATCTTTCCAACCATGCTCGGTTCAGAGAAGCCCTATGCTAAGAAGATAGTATTGTGGTCGGCCATCAATCTTCCCGTGCGTCTTGTTTCGGTGGTGTGCTATTAGCATTGCATGCTGTATACAGTTTTAGGGCAAACAGTCGCTTGCCGTAACATGTTGATGGTGAGGTTCTTGGACATTCGTGCCCTAAAAGCAACCTTCTGCGGTGCATTGCAGCAAGATCAATTTACAATTTATTCAGCGTCTGAAAAGATTTGCTTCGCCACGCTGCCAAGCTTGTGGTATAAGAAACAAGCATGTTGGTGTCCGAATCTCAAACATGGGTCGTGTTTCGGCCAAGGCCTCGCGTGAGTGCCCCTTGCGCCGATCGATCGCATCTCATCGCGGGGTAAGGTGTGACCGAACAGGTCGATTGATGCAAAACATATTATCGAACCAGTGAGAATGGAAGGCGTCAAGATCAAGGCGGAGGTAATTTCACCTCCTGGCAGGTGTGATGTTAGCAATGCGAAGAGTGGTGGAAGAATCGCAACGCGATGTTGAGGGAGTCGCGCCAAGACGACCGTTCATTGCACGCGCCTCACGCATTGGGAAATTTTGCACCACGCTCTGGAAAATGGCGGGCATCATCTGATCTTTCTCGCAAGTCAATTGAACGACAAAATGGCCGAACAACAATCATCTACCGGAAAAGTACATGCACTCATTGATTACGAGGATCGCTATGTGCAGCCTTTGATTCTGGCCGCTCTCAAGGCGCGCATGCCTGCCGATGTTTTGGTCTTGATGCAGTCAATCTCAGAAGCACCTGCCTCGAATGCCAAATTGCTGCAATGGAAACAATATGAATCACTGGATCTGGATCATGTGATGGAAAACGCTCAGACTAGTCTCATGAACTCGTACATTATCAGAAAAGCTCTGATAAGAAAACACTATCTGTCTACCACTGTCTCTCATTGGTTGAGCAAGAACCCGGAATCCTGCTTGTCAAAGAACGTCAAGCCCAGTGTTGAGTTCGAATTGGATTTTGCCGAATTTCTGGATGATGCCTTGGTCGAGGCATTCGAGTTGAGAGAAAGCTTTGAAAAGAATGAAGAGCTTGAGGACTCTGAAAAGCAGTGGTGGATCTTGAAGCCTGGCATGAGTGACCGCGGGCAAGGTATCCGCCTTTTCAATTCTGAGGAAGATTTGACTGCAATTTTTGAATCTTGGGAGGAAGACAGTGACGATGAAGATGCCGAGCACTCTGGGGATGAAGAACAAAACGACGAAGAGGAAGATGAGGGAAATGGCGTGATGACCTCGCAACTCCGCCACTTCATTGCGCAACCATACATCCACCCTCCAATGTTACTTCCTGCACCTTTCGCCTCCGCAGACCGAAAGTTCCACATCCGTACTTATATTCTCGCTGTTGGAGCACTTAAGGTCTTTGTATACAAGCCCATGCTTGCATTATTCGCCGGAAAGACCTACACTGCACCATGGGAAAGCGAGGATCCCAACGAAGAGCTTGCAAGCCATCTCACCAACACATGCATGCAAACAGGTGAACGCGAAGGCAGTGTTCATGCTTTCTGGTCATTGCCCGACGACGTTCCTGGTCTGCCATCGCAATGGAAGCAGAGTACTTTTGACCAAATCTGCAAAATCACAGGCGATGTGTTTGAAGGCGCTGCCAGAGGCATGATGGTCCACTTCCAACCTCTGCCCAACGCATTTGAATTGTGCGGTGTCGACTTTATGCTGGATGCAGAAGGTACACCGTACTTGCTCGAGATCAACGCCTTTCCCGACTTTGCCCAGACTGGAGATGAGCTCAACAGCATTGTGCAAGGACTATTTGAGGAGGTTGTTGATGTGGCTATCAAGCCATTCTTTGGTCTCGCCACACAAGAGGAGCAGACACTGGAGAGAGAACGCATGGCTCTAGCATTGGACATCAACTTGGGCAGGAACTGAAATTCGGTTGACCATTGTATAGCGCTCGTGCTCGAAGACCAATGTCCATATCGGACAGTTCCTTGCAAAGCGGCAAGCCGCAAGATTGGCTCTGTCGATGGTTCAGATTGACTTCGCAACGGAGCAGCTCTCGAAGATGACTCTTTTTTTTGCAATGTAGCCTGTGTCTTTGGCCACAACGCGCCCACCAGCATCAAACTTCAGCAAGTCAAACTCTCAGTGGACGGATGAACCATTGCATTGCGGACTTGTGTACAGTATTGGAGGCGTGTCATTTGCAAATGTACCGAACAGTCGTGAAGCGCTTCACGCGTTCGATCGTACACCAAGAATATTACACATTACCGTGGAGGTGTACAACAGCACGTCGCAAAAGAGAAAGTTCATTTCGGTTACAGTTTCCATCCACCTCTGATACACAAGGATGAAAAGCTCGACCTCACGACGTTTTCCTTATCTGCGTTAATGTCGCTCACCATCGCCAAATTTTACTTTTCTTCCGTGTCGATGCTGCTTGCAACCCATATCGACATTACCGCTTACCACTCAATATCACTTTTATCTGTTCACGCTACTCGTTATCCTTGAACCTTGCATCCAAAATACCATATCCAGCTCTCTATCTCCTGAAAAATTGCAAAACCACGCTGACGTAAGGTGCAAAGTATTTCAAAAATCGTATATCACACAGTGAGAACGTAAAATCATCGTGCCCTTTAATGGCTACTTTGGTCGGTTTGATGAGAGGCTGAGATGCGACAAGAAAAAGTTGATTATTCGCAATGATGCAGTGTAATGTAATGTATCGATATGCGCGATGTAGTAGTAAAGTGTTTGTAACCAGGCCTTCATCCCTGTTCTCGTTAAAAACCTCGTGGAGGGGAAAAGAGTAACAGGTCCTTATGATGAAGCGGGCTTTGGAGCATCGACATCGTACGAAATCGATGTTGGCGATGTCGATGTCGAAGAGGAGGAGTCAGTCGGCGTTGTCGATGTCGATATCGGATCCGACAAAATCTCAAAAGATTCCTCAATCACCACCGTCTCCTCCACACTCAAAGCAGCAATAGCTTCTTCAATAAGCACTTCCCTCCTCGGTTGCAAATTAACGTATCTAGGACGTTGAGAACACAACCCTCTTCTCCAACGCTGCTCTTGATTCCTCCTAACATATTCTTCCGCCGCAATTCTCCGCGTAGAAAGTCTTTTAACCAACGCCTCCGTATCTTCCATATCCATATCCCAAGCTTCCTCGATTTCAGCAACGTTTACACCAGTATCCGCGGCGAAGGCTATAAATGTTCTCGCTCTTCTGGTGAGAATGTGTCGTTCGAAGCGGTGGCACCAGATGGCCAATTCCACGTATTTGGCGCGTTGTGTTGCGCGAGTGCGTTGGGTGCATGTTGATTGGCAGGCGAGCATGATGTTTGAGAGAGTGGTCAAGGCCATGTCTAGGAGGTCTTGTTCGCAGATGAGGATGGAATCGGGACCGATTTGGTAGGAGAGCCAGTATTCGTAGCTCTGGAGTAGGATGTAGGCGCGGCGGTATTCGGGAGAGGTGTAGACGGTTTCGGTGTCGTAAGAGGACATGATGGCGAGTTCTTTGAGTTGTGGTGGGTGATTGGCTCGGAAGCTGTGAGATTGTGATTGCGCGAAGATTTGATGGATGCGGTTCGAGACTCGATAAGTTGTGTTGGGTCCTCGACAAGTTATGCTGGGACGGCGCTCGTGTGCTCGGGGGCTGTCAGATGCTGGGCTGGTTGAAGCTGGGTGCAGAAGTTCGAAGTTCGAGGTTTTGACAAGTTGTGTTCGAACAGCGCTTGTGTGCAAGAAGAATAGAAGAAGAGAGGAACTGGAGGAGAGCAGATACTCGTACCAGGAAATCATACCCATGAACGAGTTTTCTGAATCTTGCTCATGGTGGATGATTTCATCGTCGCTCGTGACCTATACCAACGCAAATTTGCTTGATGCTGCCCGGCTTTTCGAAGCTTGGAGATGTGTCATTTCAGATCATTTCAAGGCGCGACCTCTTGTAGATCCTCGTACGGAGCCCCTGCCTATGCCACTGCCAATACTACTGCCAGCTCTTGGAACACCTCTTCCTCGACCACCCTGACCTCCAACGCCGACATAGCCCGAAGATGTCGAAGAAGCGGACGATGGTTGCGCAGTCAAGCGACTCGATGCTGTTCCGACTCTGCCCCTGAGTCTCGAGCCACGAGTTGCCGGTGGTGGAGCAGCCTTTTTCCGTTCCTCTTCCTCGGCGCGTCTTTGTGTGGCTTCTCTTCTGGCCTGGTCTTCGGCGGCGCGTCTTTCGGCTTGTTGTTGTCGTACGAATGATTCGTTTTCCATGTCTTGGATATCTTGTGTGGCTCCTTGCCAGTTCGGGTTGAGAAGTAGGCGTTGATTGTGTTCGGTCTGTGAGAGAATGCGCGTCCATGTGTCAAGAAGAGTCGAGGCCGAGTGCACTGTGCGATTGACGTTCTGAGTGTGTCAACAGATGTGTCTTTGAAGTATGAATAGAAATAGCATACATCCATATTGCCCTTTGCTTTCTCTAGACTCTGCACAACATCTTCTATGACTTTGTTGATCTGTCGCACACTATCCAACTCTTTGCGCAAAGCAGACTCTCGCGACTCTGATGTTTCTGGGCGAGGAGCGCTGGGCTTGGAAGGGGTAGGACCAAGATCGATGTCCATGTCGTAGTCAATGTCCTCGTCTTCGTATGGGATGTTGTCGTATTCGTCGTCTACGTCGTCGTTCAAGCGCAATGCGCCTACGTCTGGTGGTTGCGACATGTTGGGCTTGAGGAAGTCACGTTGTCGCGAATGCCTGATTGAGAAATGTGATGATGGGCGGAATCAAGGTGTTTGCTGTTTGTTTGCACTGTTGATGTCTAGACCGCCAGCTTCTGCCCAATCTATCGACGATATGGGTGTATACCAATGATCAGAGATTTCCAGAGATACAAGTATGAGGAGCTTCTAGTACCCGCCTACAGGTCATATCAATCTCCAGTCTGCTCTCTGTTACTTCATGACCATCAGTAGCATGTCCATAGCGAATAGAGCATCCTCATGGCTAAACTCTGGCAATGGAAGATGCCGAAACGCACGGGCCTCACTGTCAAGCACGGGCCACCAGAAACGGCCCAGCCTCGCGTCAATTGCCAGCCTCCTCTGAATAACCAATGCAAGGCATGACATGACATCCGCCCTGGCACAAGGTGCACAACTCCTCCCACCTCCATCATCCTGTCCGTTCCGTTTTGTTTACCATACTTGAAGCCCGTTTGTATACCCATATCGCTTCCGTCCGTCGCCCACTTCTTGGATACACATATTGCTACTGCAAATCACTTGGATCAACACCGCGCCAGAGATCGCGCCCTTTTCGTGTTTCGTCGCGTTCCGTTTTGTTGTTGTCGACAAAGATATCGATCAAGGTTGTCTCAAGCTTGTCGCCAGCGCCAGGGTCATCGTCAGGACGATATTGTTGTCGACTTGGACGATTGTGTCGGCCGGTCCAAGCTGGCATTTGTTGCTGCCGCCGAAAGAGACGTCCAGCTTTCACTCTCACTCTCGTCCTCGTCCTCGCCCTCGCCCTCGCTCTCACCGCCAGCCATCATGAGAGACGCAACCACCCCTCCGCCGCCCTCTGCGCCTCTCAGAACTCCTCCTACCCCTAAGCACGGTGCTGGCTATCATTCCTACGACCCCTACTCGGTTCCTAGAAGGTCTCAGAGAGTCTTGCTGTCGCACAAGAACAACGACAAGGACACAAAGGCTGCTCAATCCTCCTTCTCGTCCCAAAAGTCTACTCTTTCGCGCACCGAATCATCACACACACTCTCGCCTCCTTCCTCGCCAGCTTTCCACCTCCCTACACACCAGCAAACTCCTGCGCGACACACTCCTGCACGTCAATCGCTCTTTACGCGCAACAGACCTGCCAACACAAACAACAACAACACGCTTTTTGACGTGTTTCCCACCCATTCCTCCTTCCCAACCCCCGTTTCAATGGTTGCCACCCCTCACAAGACTCCTCGCAAGCTCGACGCTGCTGCTCTGAAGTCGACTGCGCGCATTCTCAACTTCAAGCCCACTACCACCAAGGCTCCAATGATCGCCCGCAAGAAGGCCAAGTCCCGTCTCACTCTTGACGAGGACGATGTCCATGAGGACGTCAACATCTTCACCGATGTCCAGGACCGCGTCCCAGCCATCGACACCACCGAGGACAATCCCTTCGTTGGTCCCAGATGCACCACTCGCGCTTCGACTGCCCCTCCATCATCCATGGATGTCGACATGGGCGACGCCCACACCAAGGAGATGGGCATGTTCTACGTCTTCCGCGGCAAGAAGATTTGGCGTACTTACGACGACAAGAACGGTGAGGACGCTGCCGACTCGGACGCCTCAACCGGCTCCAACGACAGTCTCAAGCGTCAGGCCGGCGCCGCTGCTTCCCGCCCTCTGACCCGCACCAAGTTCGTGCCTCGTCTGCTCTTCCCCCCCGCCGCCAGCGACAACGACGCCGATGAGGAGGCCATGACCGATATCGAGGAGGAGATCAAGCCCATCCCTACTCCCGCTCTCTTCGGCGCCACCGTCCAGGCTAAGAAGACTCCCTCCAAGAGAGTTGGCGCTCACCCTGCCACCCCTCCCTCCTCTCACCGCCAGCTCCGCTCGGCTGCTGAGCAGATCTCGGTCTTTGAAGGTCCTCACCATGACCTGAACCACGTCCTCGCCTCGCCCTCGGCCACTCCTATGCCCAAGAGGGTGGCCTCGCCTCCTCTCTTCGCTGGCTGGTCCCGCGCCAAGGATGCTGACGAGAAGGCCCCTCGTGGCCCTCGCGGTGAGAAGCGTCATCGCGTTACCATGTCAGAGCCCGATGTGCCCGCTAAGCGCGCCCGCAACAGCCTCTTCTCTGACAGTCATTGATCGACCGCCGCCAAATCGACTTCATTTCAATCATCGTCTTTTCTGTTTTTTCAGTCTTCACTGTTCTTCTGCATTGCGAAACGCATAGCGCGTATGGAAATTGGGAGTTTATGGGTTTGGTCAGTGCAAGTTTGGGTTGTTTCTACATCCTTCACTTCCTGATCTAGGGCGTTTACGAGATTCACGCATGGCATCTTTCTGCACTTTGCACCTTTCTGCATGGTACAGCTGTCTTTCGAAGAGGAGGACAACATCTTTGTGTGCACCCGTCATGTTTTCCTTTCCTTTTCTGATATCCAACCATCCCTCATTCTGCTGATTGAGGGCTTAGATAGTCTACAAAGATGCGATCCTGTAATATACCCTGCCATATAGGCATACAGCGATCGTACATCATGGAATGAAATCATCAGTTGTGTTGACACAAAAACTTGTCTTCTATTTTCCTTTGTGATGTGTTGGTCTTTTCTGAGTTATGCAATTCACGACCTGATCAATCTCGGTGATCTCTAATCCGTTCTAGTTAACGCTGTTCGCTGACCCGGTTTGTAGATTTACGTTCACATCGAGCACTGCTTTCACATGAATTTAAGTCAAACACCGGTCAAGCGAAGCCCGCAGTCCCATGTCTTCTGCCCATATCTTCCATCTTCTTCCAGGAACGACTAGGTAGCTTCTTCTCGACAACCCGATTTGGGCGATTTGAAAGCCCGACTGAGGCAGCCAGTATCTTCACTCTCACATCTAGAACCAATTCCAATACTTCAAAGACATCAACTATACTCTATTGATTCCTCGCCGCTTTCACCACCAACGCCTGGCTTATTGGAATTTACTCACCATCACATCTTTACCACATCTTACTCTACCGCACCAAACCATGCCGCCTCTCCACGAAAACATGACCGACTATGAGATTCTCCAGGAAGAGATCTCGGTCAAGGTCCAAGAACTGGAGATTCTGAGACGCAAGCTCGCGATTGAAGATATCAAGAGACGTAGAAGGGAGAAGAAGAAGGTCCAGCAAGAGAAGATCGGCGCAGAGGAAGATGGCGATGGGCAAGCTGAGGATGGGGATGGAGACGACACAAGAGCCACCAATGCCGGTAGAGCTGCGCCTGGCTTTGTTGCGTCTACTATGGAAGTCGACATGAGGGATGATGCTGCCAATACTGTCACCGTCAAGCCTGAGCCAGAGGATGAAGAAGACCGCCCAGCAGGTTTCATCGACATGACTCTGAAGAACAAACCCAAGCCGTCGAATCCATCGAGCAAGCCTATGGGCCTTGTGTTCAACGACGATAAACCACAAACCCCACCACCTCCGAAGCAACCTCTTCGCCGCACTCGATGCGTTCGCCAAAGAAACCTTGCGCCCGAACTTCCAATGCCCGATCCTGCTCGTGAACTCAACAGGCCGCCGACAAAACGTCCAGCTACCACTGCAGCAGCATCATCTCTCCACTCCAATGGCAGTCCCAATCCATCATCCAGAGAACCAAAAGTCAAGGCCGAAGATAAAACTGAAGCACGACCTCGCCCACTCGCTTCCAAACGCCAGAAAACAGCATCAACACCCTCCTCTCACACCTCACCATCTGGACCATTCCTAACACCGCCTTCTCGTTCCTACCGCCCCTCTTTACCTGCTCCCCCTTCCCCAGCCGCATCTATTTCCTCCTACGCCTCCTCGCCCTCCCCACCCAGAATCCCTTCTCTATCACCTCCCGTAGAAAACGCATTGAGCTTTTCCTTCGAAGCAGGAGATGTACCCCAAGGACCACGACCTGCGTATTCAGGAACACAGATTAATAAGGAAAGGGAAAGGGGAAAGAAAGGGGAGAAGAGGAAGATTGTTATGTTGGGGGTTGATGGGAGGACTAAGGTGGTTGAGGGACAGGATATGATGGGGTGGGGAAGATGATTTGGGGCATGGTAGAGAAGGAAAATACACAAGGGAAAATTACAGCGAGGTTCATTCGAAGAAAAGAGGTTATAAATGGATTTGAGAGGATGATGCGGATGCTGGATATTTTTACTAAATCACATTATCACGCATTGACATACCATCATCACTGTGGTCCGCATTATCTTCTCTCTGTATCGCAGTGCTGTCGAAACGAAAGTTGTCAAAATGTAAGGTGTATTTCGAGATCTCTTGAAGGTCCAATGAGAGTCGAAAACATCCAAATCAATTATCACAATCACCCATTATCCCACTGATCAACTCATGCTTTAGTAACCATCTTGCATTACTACAACATCTACATACACTAACCACTGCACCCCATCTCTTCTCTAGCCAACGCGATAACAATGCCATCTACTCAACCTCTACCCTTTCTCCTTTCCTATCATACTTCCCCCTTACTCCCTCCTAACCCAAACACACCCCCTTCTCCTCTCCATCGGCCCCTCAATCCCAGAAATAAACCTCATTTTATTCTTCTGCCAGTCGATCTCGGCAATAGCTTCACGACCACGTTTATACGCATTTGTGATATCTCGGGCGGGATAGCGAGAGCGTTCGATGGGGCGGATGAAGTTCCATATGAGGGGTTCGTAAGGGAGGAATGGGATTGTGTGGGCGGGTTCGGTAGTAGACTCTTTGAGGGTAGGTAGGGTGCAGGGAGGGGGTTGAGAGAGAGTGGAGCGGAGAGTTGGTGGTTGGGTAGGGGGGAAGGGCGAGTGAGAGGGAGAGGGAGGTGATTGCTTAGGAGATGACGGCGAGGGTAAGGAGGAGGGGTCAGACGAGAGTTGTGGTGGAGAGTGCTGTTGGAGGATCTCATCGTCACCAAGGGCTTGCTGGTTGTTTTGACCTGAGAAGCGCTCTGGGTCGGCAGGAGGGTTGCCATCTTCGTTTTGCTCGCCATAGCAACCTCCATTGCTATGATCTTGATCCGGAGCTTGGGTGTGGCCTTGGCCTTGACCTTGGCCAGGGCCCTCCTCGTCTCTGTCGTCCCTTTGTCTTCTGAAGAATTGTGCGCGGACATCCTCATCAGAACTGCAATCTGCGTCTTCATCATCTTCCTCATCCTCACCCTCATTCTCCTCGACTTCCACTTCTTGCCCCCCATCAACAGCACCTGCAACAACAGATTGAATACTACTGGCTGTGGCAGCAGCTTCATCGGCCCAATGCAGAGCACTGTTGGCAGCTTCGTGCAAAGCTCCATCTTTGCATGGTCGCTTGAGGGACTGATTGCCATGTGCCTCGAGTCTGCCGTGACTGGGACCTTGATCCGAGTCACGAGGACGTTTGAACTCCAACGGAGCATCGGAGGAGGATCCAGAAGACGAGGGGGCCAGCCCGTTGCTGGGGATCTCTGGAAGGCGGAGAAAGCGGACCATACGCTGAGGCTGGGGTGCTGCCAAAGCATGTGGCTCGTGTCGACGTGGGCTGTATGATCGAGGCTCAGCAACCCTCTCTTGCTCCCTTTCTTGCCCCAGTGGTACGCTGGTCAGCTCGTCTCTCCGCTGCAATTCTGTTTGTTCCGGTCGCTGCTGGAGAGCGAGTTGCCTCGCCTGAGCTTGCTCCGCCTCAGCCCGCTGCGCCTGAGCCCGATTCCAGCCAACCTGCGCTTGCTCCTGTTCCTGGTACATTTGCATTCGATCCAAATATGCCTGATACGAAAAGTTGGGGACTTGCGTTGTCATTTGAGGTATCCTGTCATGACCCGTGTATGGCGTTCCATACCCATCCGTGTGTGCTGGGGCATACTGAATCGGATTCATGTAAAAAGACTCATATGGACCCGTATGATATCCACTTTGTGACGCTGCTGCTATGCCAGGTTGCGTTGGAGCGTACATGCTTGGTTGCCTACCCTGCATGCTCTGCTGTGCGCGATGCTGAAATAGATCCGTACCTCGAGCTCCAGGGACTTGCATTGGCGAGGGCGGTCTCGTGTTAGGTCCCTCGTCGGTCCTGGGGAGGATGGGACGCTTGGGCAGAGCCCCTTTCTTTTTCAACTCTTTGTATCTTTGCGTAGGCTTACGAGGGGCCCTTGCTGGTGGCACCGATGATTCGTCTGTTGTGCCGTTGGAAGACTCATCTGGGGGTGTACCTGCCGATTCATCTGCTCTGCCATTGGGAGACCCAGTTGGAGGCTCCCTTGAGGTTCCATCGCTCGACATCGTTTATTGGCGCAATGCAGCAAGGTTTTGAGGTGGAGAGTGATGACTTGACGAGATAGTGATGAGATGCTGACGAGAGTATAAGAACTTGCGATGAATTTGGTGATGATTGTTAGGACCGAGATCGGGATTTTTTCACGTCGGAATATCTGTAAAGTTAGCAGAACGAGGAACTCAAAGAACGAGAGTTATAGATCAAAATCGTGAAGCGACTCATAATAATGTGAGTCCTTGCCATGAGGGAAGTTGGAGTTGCAATAAGCTTTGGGCTGTTGGCCTGGTGTGCCTGACTCACCAGGCGTCGAACTTGGATTTCGTAGCCCCAACGCGTCCACTGTCGCAATGCAGGGAACTATTTAGATGGCTGAGAATGTCCAGTGAGAGTCCTCAGGGAGGCGCGCTCTCAGCGGGCAGCTAGGTTATTAAGAAAAACATCGTGCATTTTGATGCGAAGTTTTATCGTGATCACGACGTCGGAGAGGTGATCAAAACGTCTTCAGCATTCATCTTTACCTACCAGCTAGTTTTCGAGCGGCCAGTGTTCTCACACCATGTCCGGAAGCATGTCTTCATTGTTGGACCCCATCAAGCGACGCACCGTCGTGAACAGTGGCCTCTACATCATCCATTCTTCTCTGTTCATGACCGAGACTTTCAATGTTGCTCACAGCCTCGTCTCCAGTTGATGGAGGCGACATCGTTTCGTGACCGCCGGGTTTGACGACGGACAAGGCAGTCTGGACTCGGCTGACGAGAGTTGGGATATGGACAACTCTGGACGTGGACGACTCCGTACCAGCGGGCTTACGCTTGGAAGGGTCGTACTTCTCGGGCGAAGAGTTGTATGAACCATACGTATCGAACCTGTCCTCGGCCGATGTACTCCAGTGTGAAGTGGGAGACGTGTTCTGGGACGTGGGCTTCTGGTCGAAGGCATGATTGTGTTCGCCGTGCATGAGGAAGTCTAGAGTTGCAGGATGTATGCCGCCATTGTAGAGAGCTCCTTTGAGTCTGTTGTAATTTCTTTGGACTTGAAGCTTGATCGTGTCAGTATCTGACGTGCGCTCAACAGACATCAACCATTACCAGCGTCTCGTATTCGAGTGTCGAGATGGTCACTTGGCCAGGATGATCAAGTTTGCCGCACTGTGAGCACTGTTCCACGTTAAGACATGCCTATTGCAGGAAAATATGATTTGCTTGCTGGTAGAGGCCTGCCGCTCGTCAGTATTGCTTCGGCAGTAGACGCGACAAGATTCGAATACTTTTGTGCATTCGGCCTGAAAGAGTTGATCCTCGGATTGAAGGCCATCATGCGCGAATAGCACAGAATGCGGTAAGGTCGACTGTGTTTTACGATTGGATGGCAGCAAACGAAGAAGTCGAGTAGATGGCCACTGCCAAAGTCGTACGGAAGGAAAGCGTCAGAGAACGCACGAGGATTTCTTATGGAGCGTCTTGAGTCCGCTACTGCTTCAACATCAATCCACGACAAGATTAGCTGAAGAAATTATAAGAGCTTGGATGATGACACGTTATCAACTGGGACATCTGCTTTATTACACTACTAATGGGTAGTAGTCTCAGAACTCCCGCCGCTTTGTGCATCTCTGCGGATAGTCAAAACCGCAATGACACATGTGCTGAATAAGAAAGCTTCAGGCGTTTGCTATCATCACTTCCCGGAGGAGGCGCTGGAAAGCCGGACTTGTCGAGCAACCCGACTGCCCACCGCTCCATGTCAGAAACCATTCTGGCGGTGATGTTGAGAGAAATCGGGTTGTTGCGTTGAGGAGTGCGCACCTTGCATGACTGGAGATGAGCGTCGCTGAATTGGTGCTGGATGTCACCGAGCGAAGACAGCTTCAAACGATCCGGTTCACACAGCAAGGAGGTCGAGTTCTTCTTAGTGTAGAAGTATAGCTCGTCAGTATGTGCTTCTCGGATATGCAGAAAGCATGCTTCTGTAATTTACTGTGTTCGTTCGTTCCAGAGACAAGTCGTGCAATGGACTCGAGGTCTTGAATATTAGAAGCATGCCATTGTCAAAAGGCACGGTGTTTTGTCAATCGCGTGACCGTCCTGGGGAAGCCGTCGTGTTACAGGCTCTCCTCGAACATGTAGGGCATTCTCGACAGAAGATGCCTGAGGACAGCACTGTGCCCGCCCTCGTGATGTTCATGTTCCTTAAGTTGATCTGAGTCGATGCACAAAACGAAGGCACCCCTCCAAGAATGTCGTCCAGGTGGCACTGCTGTCACGAAGAAACGTCGAAGACGGGCGCCAAACCCGATCGGGAACGCGCCTTCCGCCTCCAACTTTTGGCAGCGACCTTTGCGCCCCATCATTAACTCTTCTTAATGGAGCAACAAAATGCAGTGATCATACCGCCGCCGGCGAGCAGCGCAGCTGTTCCGCCATCAAAAGAACAAGCTCTAAAATCACTGGCTGAAGGCGGCGCTGGAGACGGATCAATTTTCCAACAACTCACAAGCAATCCATTTTTCACTGCAGGTTTCGGCCTTGCGGGATTGGGTGCTGCGCTGAGAATTGGACAACAAGGATTGAGGAGGGGAGGAGAGCTATTGAAGAGGCGAATGTTGGTTGATCTTGAGATTACTCGACATGATGAATCTTATCCGTGGGTCCTTAATTGGATGACAAGGCAATATCAGAAGTCGCTCTCAGAAACTGCAGAGACCGTGTATGTTATGTCTTCATGCTAGATTTTGAACTTTGCTGATTTGCAAACAGGAAGCCAGGAATCATGGAAGCTCTGATCAGGCGTTTCACACCAGGCCTACACCATCTTCAAATCAAGACAGCAAGTCAGAAAACACCTGGCGGAGCATCACACACACACTTCTCTCTGGTACCTGGACACGGAAAACATATTCTGAGGTTCAAAAACGCCTTCATTGCTGTAGATCGCCAGCGTGAGGGGAAATCTTTCGACGCCCAAGGTCAACCTTTTGAAACCATCAAGCTCACCACTCTCTACGCACACCGTCACATCTTTGAAGACATGTTCTCAGAAGCGCACTCTCTATCTATGCAGAGTATTGAAGGAAAGACCATGGTCTACACTTTGAGAAATATGCAATGGATGCCTCTGGGAGACGCCAAGCGCAAGCGACCATTCGATTCTGTTGTGTTGGAAGAAGGCATGGCAGAAATGATCAGAGATGATGTACGCGAGTTCTTGAACGCTCGTACATGGTATCTCGACCGCGGAATCCCTTACCGAAGAGGTTATCTTCTTCACGGCCCTCCTGGTACTGGCAAGACGTCTTTCGTGCAAGCGCTTGCTGGAGAATTGGACTTTAGCATTGCTATGCTCAGCTTGAGTCAGCGTGGTCTTACTGATGATTTGTTGAACCATCTCATGCTGAACTTGCCGCCTCGTACGTTCGTACTTCTGGAAGACGCAGACGCTGCGTTCAACAACCGCAGGCAGCGCGATGAAGACGGCTTTAGTGGAGCCACCGTAACTTTCTCCGGTCTGCTCAACGCACTTGACGGTGTTGCAAGTGCAGAAGAGCGCATCGCATTCATGACAACCAACCACATCGAACGACTTGACGATGCACTGATCCGACCTGGCAGAGTAGACATGACGCTCCGCCTAGGCGAGGCCACTCTATGGCAAATGGAGCAGATGTGGGACAGATTCTACGCTCCTCTCGATCCCGATGGCAGCAAGAAAACTCTTTTCCTCGAACGTGTTGAGCAGTATGGTCTGATCAACTCCGTCAGCACTGCTGCAGTGCAAGGTCTATTCTTGTATAACAAAGACGACCCCGATGGCGCTGTGAATATGGTTGGACAACTACTCATGGCGAAAACACCCACCATGGAGGTACCCAAGAAGAACTAAATTGTGTGTGTAGTAAATTTGTACGAATATGATTGTTGATATCCTCGTTTCGTAACCAAAAGCTCTCATCTCGTTGGACATGGTTCTGTTTCTGAAAAGTATTGTGCCTTTTGATAGGCCTAGAGTAGCCCTCTGCTAGGTGAAGGAGAGTCTGCACAGTATTTTCTGCGTAGGGGTTTCAAACTCGTCGCTATCTATGCTAGAGGTACGAGGCGCGGCTAACATATAAAGCACATCGCTGCCTCTCGTCATGATCTCGCATTTCCACCCCTCTCGATTTACGAAGCGATATCGTCGTCGGCCTTAACCCTATCCACGTCGACGTGCTCGCTACCGTCTATTCGCGGGGCGAGAGAGATACGCACGATGTAAGCAAGTAGGTACGACGCTGCCTCTCGTCATGATCTCGCCTCCTCCCCCTCTCGACCTACGAAGCGAGCCCTAGACATAATCGTCGACATTAACCTCGTTCCCCTCGTCAAGTGCCTCGGCCTCTACGACGAGAAAGCACATGTAGGGCACTGAGGTGTGGGCAGCAGCCGCAAACTCAAGGACGCGATAAAATCAAAGTCCTCAGCGATGATGGAAAAGAAAAGGATTGGATTGTGGGAGGATGGAGAATATATAGTATTTTGAGTGGGAAAAGCATCCCTTGCTTTTGAGTGAAGGTGGTTTTGCTGTTTATGATAGGTCTTTGCTTGTGCTCTCGAGTAGGCTGCACAGGCACGTATTGGCTTGTCAAAAGTCAGGAACGGTTTCAGAATTGAAGAGGGGTTCAAGGAGATGAGATGAAGACTAGTGAATGCGTAAGTCTTTGAGTTTCTATGGGATGGTTTGGCGGTTCTGTCGAATGTGGTTTTATACAAGGCAATTCTATGCCTTGAGACGATGTCCTTGCATATCCTCTTGTGCATCCTTGATCAAGAAGCTGTACCACCATAGTGTCGGGAATACCGTCATCAAATGCCAAAGACTGTGTGCATCAATAGCACCCCACCAAGGAGGGAAATCGAACAATTCCAAACTCATGGCAAGGATAACCCATGCGACGATCAAACCAGGCCATGCCGCCCACATGCGCTTCGTCTTCTGGTATCTGCTGATACTGAACCAACTCCAGATCAAGTTCTGAACAATGCCGACCGCGACATTAGCAGCCATATTGTAGGTGTAGTCGAAGCGCCAGAAGGACAGATAGCACACATGTGCCGTGTAAAGAACAGCACAGAGCAAAATCCAAGCGCGCAGCACAGAGCTACGCTTCGGTGTATCCTTATCCAACCTGAAAACCCTCACCACGCTCAAAAACAAGCCATACATCACACTAGCACCAGCACCGAAATAATCCAACTTTTCCGTAATCGCAAAGTCGCGCGTGTGGAAGACGCAACTGAACAGCCATGACGCAAGACCAAAGTATCCAAAGCCGAGGTAGAATTTGCGCAGAGGGTAGGAGGCGGGTACCTTTTCGCGGAGGACTTTCATACCGTGGTCGTGGGCGAGGAAGTTGAGGAGGGAGAATATGACGCTGAAGGGTTCTTGCATGCCGAGGAAACGATAGAAGGGCCATTTGCCGTGGAATTGAAGGATTGGCTGGCGGTAGGGTGGGTCACGAGCGAGGCGCGTGTCGGTGACGACGTGTTGGCAGGTGTAGTCGCATTCAGACGGGCAGTCCCAGAGGAGGAGGCGGTGTTGGAGGGCTGTTGTGTATATTCGTGAGCTTCTTGTTCTTGTCCTTTTGCTTGTTTCCTTCTCTTTGTATATGTTCTTCTTGACTCGGCTATATGGGGAGGCGCTTACAGATGGAGGAACCGCCGGGTACGCAATTGGTGGCCGTACATGTCTGTCATGATTGTGTTAGCCAGCGAGCTCCGGTGTGCTGTCGCGAGTGAGTTGACTTTACCTTGACGCATTCTTTGAAGTCTGGCAGACGGTCGCCCAATGATGCGCTGACTGTTATAGCCAGCGCTGCCACTACAGCAGCCCTCAATGCGTTGCTCCGAAGCTGCATGTTTGTGTATCTGGGATGCTTCAAGGTCTCCTGAGATTCCGGTCTGTACTTGCCGAGGCTTGAACAGCCGTTGGAAAAACATGAGTGCTAAGATTTGACAAACTCATATACGAATGGGCGTCTGGCGCAGTGGTAGCGCGTCTGCTTTGCATGCTGAAGGTCTAGGGTTCGATCCCCTAGTCGTCCATCCCTTTTGCTTTTCCCCCCTCGCCAAGGGCATTCGATTTTTTACTCTGCGTTTTTCTTTTTTGGAGTCTCTTTTTTGGTCTGCACATCGTTGGTAGGGACGGGCAGATCAGCATGGACTGTGGAGTCGTGTGATGTTCATGGAAATTATCAACATGCTTGTCATGTAGGTAGCCCCCACACTCGCAAACAGCATGCGGTGCCACTTTAACCCATGTCTTAACGAGTTCCTTCCTAATACATTTTGCATAGAAAAGACAACCTGGGACTGTCAGCACATGTCAACTCGATTGAGCTTAGACATCTACGACTTGTATCCTTCAAGTTCTTATGGGTTTGGTACCTTCGCCACATAAACTTGGACCTCAGTCGCAACGACGCTAGCGAATGGGTTGTGTTTGCATGTTATAGCATGATACACATCTTCTCGTGCCCCGAATACAAAGAACTGACTCTCGCGGAATGGCGTGAAAAGTACATCGTTGAGGGAAAGGTCGCGCAGGCAGAAACAATGGGCACATTGGTTGACAGAGGCACTAAAGCGATGAAGGTATTCAAGCAAATTTGTGATCAGAATGTCTACATGTATGCGACCCTCGATGCACTCCCACATCTAGCGTTGGATGTAGCCACGCTCGCTCCTTAGCAAGAACAATGATGGAGACCCAGGCTTTCCCTACAGAAACGAGAAAGACGAAGACTTGGATTACGACAAGGACGAGACAAAGAATGGTTGACTGGTTGTCCGGCCGACAACTGCATGCTGGTTGAGTTGGTCTCAGTATTCGACTAATTTTGGCCATGTCGCTTTATTCAATCACACTTTCTCGCAAGAACTTCACTTTTCTTCTTGCCTGTTCCAATTGGTCCTCTCCTTCCTCTCCTTCCTTCCTTCCTTCCTTCCTTTCTTCCTTTCAATCATTTTCCTCCGAACTAAATCTCAATCAAGTGGTCGCGGGCGGATCTGGTTGGCATTTGAGCGCTGGACCTCACTTGCTTTCACTTGAGCGCGGCAAATACATCACTCTACACGGCGCTTCTCTACACACTACACCATCTTCCACCGCTGTCCTTCAGTGCCTTTCGAGTGCAACCGTTCACTCCATTGTCAGCACCTCAAGCGAGCCTCGCAACCGGCGGCAACCTGAAGATTTCACTCGCGCCAGTCTTTGCGCATCCAAGGACGTCAAAACGGCAGTGAAAGCGCTTCACATTGAAAGCAGTGAAAGCCGACGATTCAGCAGCCCGGCTATATCTTAATCTTCTACGAGGTTTCCTCTCTCTCTCTTCTCTTCTTCAACAACGTCGCGAAGCTTGAGCTTTGTGACCCGTCACGTCTCCACGATCTATCTCGTCCTTTGGTAGGTGGTGCGCTTGCTCACGAAAGCAAATCTTGCTTACAACTCGTGTGCCAGATTCCCAGGTTTTGGGCTCGATACTACACGATGGCCTCCAGCCAAGCCAATCATCAGGTGACAGAGATCCTCACGACTCATGAGGACAAGTCACAGTCCAAGAAGAACACGAAGATATTCATGAAGCTCTACGAGAAGCACAAGAACGAGGGTGTTCCCACAGTCGAAAACTGCAACGTCATTCAACAGACGTACCAGGCCAAAGGTCTGACACCGACAGGCGTTCACACAATGTTCGCACCCCTGCTTTGGTACGCCCAGTTCTATCCTTGGTTCTACCTTCCCGTCATTGGAGGAACCGGCGAACACCGTCTTTACGTGGGCGATTTGGTTCTGAACGGACTACGCCAGCCGCTTTGGGCAGGATTGACTCCTCCGCTCAAGTTCTTCACCAGCTTGTACAAACTCGAAGGAAACGAGTACAGACTTACCAAGTTCAACCGCGTGGGCATCAAGTGGCATTGGGCTTTGGAGGACGTCTTTGGGCTTGACGCAATGCCATACGAAGACCCGAATCACCCACTAGGTCGCTCTACTGGAGCCGAAATCTTTGAGTACTTCAACAACGAAGAGTCCGAATGGGACGATCGCCAAGACAACGCCATCAAGTCCCTGGTCTGGGTTATCGAAGCCTTCCCTGGCTTGACTGTGACACCCTCTCCGACCGAGGAAGACACTGTTGTCCAAGTCTACCCTGGCCAACCAAAGTTTCCATTCCTCGTTGACGACATCGACACAAGTCTCCCGGACATCAGAACTCTCGCCAAAGCTCAGCCCTCCCCAAACGCAACGCCTACCACGTCTTCCTCTACCAAAGCCAAAGCTTCGATTGCAGGAAAGACATCAAGCTCCACCGCTGCTACCAAGCCAGTGAATGCTCCACTGGATGCGAACTCCAAAGCCCCGGCTCGTGCTAGTACTGTCGACAGCGCGTCTCCAGCATCTTCACCATAGTGGTGGTCAAGGAAAAGAAGAGTGACACAAGGAAGGAGAAGAAGAGGAAGCACGGTGATAGAGGATACCCGGGCTTTCCCTATAGAGATGAGGAAGACGAAGACTAGGACCACCACAAAGACGAGACAAAGAATGGCTGGAATGTTACGCTGGAAGATAGACGCACATTCACATCGCTTCTGGGGTTTGAGAGGTCCAGCCATCGGGAGGGAAGCGAATTGGGGACAGTCACAGCTGATATCAAGCTGAAACGAATGAAGCTCGACCAAACCCCTCAAGCTAAGACAGATATGACCACGTCGACGAGCGTATTGCGCGTAGTATATCACATTTTCACCTGCTTTTTGTTTTCACTTTGCCATTCATCCTTTTTCTCACGACCCCTTTCATGCACACATTGAACTGATGACATGTGAAGTGAGTGCCCAACGTGAGAATCATTGTCGAAGAAGCTCAAAAATTTGACCGTCACTTCCATCTGGACAGTTCCGGAAAACACTGTCTTGCATCTTCTACTGACTGTCATCATCAATTAGGTGAAGAACAATTCTTCATTTCTGTGACGCGCTTGACCCTTTTCTCGTTTGGAGCCATCCGTCACTTTCCACGTTCACTCTCACTTCTGGAATAGACTATCGCTCGACGCCAACACCTGCTACATCCTCTATTTAAACTTCCTCCTAACTTCTTCTTCCTACATCCTTCCCACCAAAACATCCCCCGGCCCCGCAACATTATTTCCAGATTTGGGCTTGCTCAAGCTCACTCAATCAACTGTTGGCTCACCACATTCTTCAATCGCAACTACGCATTATGCCTCCCAATCTCCAAGATCTCAGTATCGAGGACAGCCTTGCCGACATGCCAATCGATGCCTTGATGGACTCTATGAGGTGAGATCTCGACCAACTTTGCAATGTAGTTCGAGTTTTGCAGACTAACAGTTCCTAGATCTGGCGATGAGGATCAAATCAACAACAGCATGCAAGAGCTCTTCTCGACCGTGGCAAACATGGAGTTTCCAAAGTCTGAAGAAGAGAAGCTGGCCGATTCCCTACTTCAACAATGCCGTAAGGAAGGGATTTGCTTTTGCAAGGACGGCGAGCTTCCCAAAGGCCACAAGAAGCGCTGCCGTGCCCTTGAGCGACTCATCCAACAATCCGAGGATGCACGCAACCGTTACTCGGACTGGTCGCTTGTCGACCTCAAGACCGAACTCAAACAGCGCCAGATCCCCTTGCCGAAGCCCAAGAGGCGCTCAAAGGCTGCCATCACTAAGCTCCTCCAACAATCGGATTCTCAGATGCCCTTCCGTCTCATGGATCTGCCTTCCGAAGTCCGTCTGCGCATCTACGAACACGTGCTCGTCGACAGCAGCAAACAAGACATCAGTCCCAGTTGTGGCATTGAGACGCGTCGCCCCAGTCTCCTTCGCACATCTCGCCAAGTCCGGGACGAGGCCATGCCAGTCTTCTATGGTGCAAACCGTTTCCGCTTTGCTCTGCCTCAATTAAAATTGAACCACAAGTGTGAAAAATGGTTTGCTGGTCGAGACAAGATCTGGTTGGATGTGATCGGACCTGACAACATCAAGCTTCTTCGCCGCATATCCTTCCGCTTGATGTCGCCATTCTTCGAGGAGTTTGACCTTCAAATCGACCTTGCAAGCCGCTCGGTCAATACTTGGGTCATTCCGGTCAGCAGTGGAAAGTACTTGTGTCCATGCAAGAGTCTGGAGAAGCGTACTCTCATGCAATGGAGGGAACACATGAGCAACGAGGTCAAGCCAGAGGCCAAGGAAGAATTCTTCAGCTACATCGACAAACTGAGCGAAACAGCCAAGCAGGCAATCCAGGATTTCCAAGCACTTTGTGGTGGAGGAAAAGAGGTTCAGCCCACTGCCGCTGGTCTTGATATCCTGGCCAGAGCTGCTCACGCCATTCTGGACCATCGCGCCTCGTGGGTCGCCTATTGTACCGATCTGGGTGGCCACATGGACTTTGGCAGTGACGAAGATGAGGAAGATGATGGAGAAGATGAAGATGACGAGGAAGATGAGGGATGAAAGGCTCTTTTGATACACCCTCGACTCGAGGTAGAGAAGGGGCACATCAAGGCCGAGATGGCGAGACCTCAAAGAAAGTAGGAGAACCCAGACATCAGACATCAGATACGCGCAGGGGACACAACGATTGCAGCGGCCCCCTCAAAGAAGAGCATCAGTGATACATTTCATAATTCGGGGCTGCTGAAAGGTGTTGTGGTTTTCCAATTACGGTTTCCTTTTTTCTTTTTCTCGATCACTTTTTCCTTACCGTACGTGGTCATAGCCATGCAACTACACCGAATAAACAAGCATCAATACCATTCGCGACCAACAGTCATCTGCATAGTGACTAGTGTGTATATCCTTCTTCTTGTCGTCTATCTACCTCAAATCCCCTCATCAGTCACTTTTTCCGGCAACTTCGGTCACATATAAATTATGACTCAACTTCCAAGACAAGAGTACTACTGTACTACCCAGAAGATTCTGATCTTCCACAGATATACCTCAAGACAATAATCTCGCAGCACGATTTAAGTCATCAACATTATCACCGCCATCACTATAACGCCCAACAAACAAAAGCACGACTTCCACCTCCATCAAGATGGGTTTTATCAAACAACAAGCACGCAAGCTGAAAACTGCTCTTATCCTCGCCGCTCTCGCCACAGCAATATTCACATCCACTACACCATTCAACACCGCCTCAACTCTTCCAGCCAAGCACACCGACAAACCTGTCATGATCGGTGACCACTCCTCGGTCTCCACGAGCACAAGCCAGAAGACCTCAACGACAAAATCAACGACTACTTCTGCTTTGTCTGATGCTGAAAAGGAGAAGTTGCTATTGGGTCTAGGCATCAGAACTATTACCAAAGGACCTCCAAAATCCACACCAAGTATCGCTTCTACTATGTCTGATTCGGAGAAGGAGAAGTTGCTTTTAGGTCGTGCTTTCATAACAAAGACTAGGAAAGTGCCGAGATATCCGTCTAAGACTGATCTTACACTCTCCAAGTCGGAAAAGAAGAGATTGCTTTTGGATCTGCCGCTATTGTCAGCTCAGTATAATCTTCGTCTTGATCGTTGTTAGTCCTTGAGCGGCGGTCGTTCAACAAATGATTATTTGGTGTTAAGTTTGCCACGAAGATGCGGATGTCACGAAAAAGAAAGTAGAGGTTGAAACGCCCGATTGGATAGAATATGTATACAATCTGCAAGGTACCGAGCTTTCCTCGAGTCTCTGCGGATCTTCGTCTCCATGAATGTCATATTCCGCCTCGCCATAAAACTCCCAATCTATATAGATCTGGACCTTTCTCTCGTGTACCCCTGGCTTCGAAGGACGAGAAGGTGTGTGTCTCTCAAAATTTGTCTCAAAAACCGACTGCCGTCTCCTCTCAGATCTCATACAGACCCTCTCCCAACACTCGGTATGCTAATGCGTACGCGAAGTGTGTCAACGACGACCGTTACGTGGTCTGTCACCTAGGCGGCCCACAATATAACCAGCAGGCCACCTAGCGCGTTCTGAAGCAGACAAGGGCGGCAAACCCCTTTCACCAAGGTGGCCCACAATATAATTAGCAGGCCACCTAGCTCGTTCTGAAGCAGACAAGGTCCTCAAACCCCATTCACCAGAACGTACCAAGGATGGGGCTGTAGCAGGTGTAGGGTCCAAGTTCTGGCCAGCTGTAGGGTTGAGGTCTACGGAGTTGACAGATGAGGCTGCTTCAGCTACGTTGTTGCCGATGGATGGTGGTGTGTTGGAGATCGTGGGAGGATCTGCGAGAGGCTTAGGCTGGTCAGCCGTGGTGTTGGGATCTACCGAGTTGACAGACGAGGCTGCTTCCAAGCCGGGATCCGATGATGGTTATCTCGATGTGGTAGCGGCTGCTTGGACGTTGCCGCTAGGAGGTACTCCCTGGGAGATCGCAGGAAGATCTGTAAGCTTCTTCCCGTTGAGAGGTATTCCGGGAGTGATGACGCTCTCCAGGAAGGGGAACTTGGCGAAATCTTTGAAGATCTGGTGGACGGTGTCTTTGTGTGTCGAAGACTTCTTCATGATCATTCCTGGGAATGCGTGGATGAGCAGGATGACGGCCTTGATGTGATCGTTCTGGTGTTCATCCCACTTTCCGATTCGGGTAAAGTTTTCGCTGTTGGGAACATACTTCCTGCCGTAATCATCCACCATTTCGTCGCCAAAGTCCTTCTTGGGGAAGTCGCCAAGTCTGAACAGCTTCTGGAGGGGCCAGTACCATGTCATGCACATACGATCGCCTCTTTTCCACGCCCACAGAGTGGATTTGTCATCTACGCGGGTCTCGTGAAGACTCACGTACATTTTCAACGTCCAACTGTTGCCTCCAGAGATCTCGGCCCAGACGTCCTGCTCGTGTCCCAGTGCAGATATGACCTTGCCAACATACAGCCTGTGCTTGGTCTTCTTGGAGTCGCGTACGGGGTAGTAGAGCCACGCAAAGTGCTGAATGAAGTACAGCAAAGGCTTCCAGATCTTGACGGTAGCTGGGAAACCGAATCCACCCGAGGCCAGAGCGTCGACGATTGCCTCGATCTTCTCGATAGTTGGTGTGCCGTCGTCTTTAGTTTCGAGATAGAGAGATCTGAAGAGATCTTGATTTGATGAGGTGGCATTGGCTGGGAATGCTTCGGTGAGCAACGCGATCAATCTGATCAATCTGACAACCTCTCCGGCTTTAGATCTGGTCGTCTTTTGGCGCTTTGGGCCCCCATTCGGCCCGGTATCAGGAGGTGCGGCGGCAGAATCGGAGGTACCAGGAGGGGCGACGCGCTTGAGATCTGCACGAGAGGTGTTCTCAGAGGGGATGGCCAAAGACATGACTGGATAAGATCAGTTAGCATGTGGAACGCGATTGAAGATTGAGCAGATCAACTTGATTGTGTTGCTTGAAGCGAGTTGGAAGTCAGATTTGGGGTGCGAGAGTGGTCGACGAGATCTGTCCAAAGGTGGGCGGAATCTGATTGACTGAAGAGGTTGAGGAAGGAAGGATGGAGAAAGTGCTGCGCGTGTTTTGATATATTGTGTCTCTGAGGCAAGTGAATGTGAGTGAATAGGTGTGAGAATGAATGGAAATGTGCATTCTTTCTCTCATGTGTTTTCTTCACTGTCACCAATTCTATTTCCACTGGAGTATTCATTGACTACTCGGATCGAAGTTGCAAGTCGTGTTGTGAGTGTCTTATTGCACTCCGAACAACGAAAGGCTGACGCAGACGACTTACGATGGCAATTTTCTCAGCCACTTCGTCTTTTGCCACAATCATATCAATGCTTTGACATCCTGTTGTCTATTGTAAGGCCTCGTGAAGCTACCATGTTCACAATCCATATCGAGACAGGGTCACGGCCTCGCGATCAGATAAGATGCGGAGATCTTGACTATGATGCCAAGCTTTCACCAAGCATGCTTGTCCATCGCCTTCAAAGGCCCACCATCTCACGTCTGCATTTGACACCACCGTTGTGATTGTAAATCCATGCGACGAACTCTACCACGCACGCTACTGCCTTCTATCATGTTGCAATATGCGCGCCCTTGTCAATTACTTCTTATCGGCCCCATGAAGCTCGGTTTCCCCGCTCGAAAGTATGCCGCTCTCCTTCCCAATCAAGCAGGTTCTAAGCAGACGCCCCACTAACTTTCCTTAATGTTTGTCGATCTGCCACCATCGCGTCTGCTATCTCGTAAACATCTCTCGCGACTGTCGTCCGTCGGACCTCTGGAATGGCTCGCCATGCTATCCACACGGATCACGGACCAGAACCTTGATACAGACTGGCATGCTGCATACAAAAGATAATCTAACCTGGCGCATGGCTAGTCCTACTCTGGACAATTTCATGGCAGCTCGCCAGATCTCCGAGTATTGGCGTGATTGCGGGTGTTGTGACTGATACCATATGAGCGGGATCGTTTCGGGTGGCCATTCTATAAGTACTGTACGTTTCCGCACTCGAGAGATGCCCTTCTTTGCATCCCTCATTGTTCTTACGTCTTAGCAGAGATGTTAGGCACTCTCTCGCTCACGCTGTCTATGCTTGGTGCAGTGCAAGCGGCTCCATGGTATCAGTCGGCATCTTTCGCTCATCCCGGCTGGTCTTCTGCGGAGTAAGTCACCCTCCCTCACCGAATCCCCTCAACAAATCAGCGGTTGCAGGGATGCACGATGGAGTCTGTTCTACTGCGTCTACTCAGTGAGAGTGTACCCAATTCGCGCTCTCACTGGAGGCGCACCTGCTTCTAAAAAAGATTGTGCAATTTGATGTGTATCAAGAACAGGTGCTAGGTGGTGGGGAGCAACGAGGAAAATTGACAGACATGAGAGCAATTATGGTAGTATCTCAGCCATGCGACACCGACGCAAGAAGCACATCAAATTGCACAGATGTATTTGGAAATGAGCAAAGGTCCACAGTGATGAGCTACTCGACACACCCTCATCGGAAACGACTTTTTGTGGATTCCATCTTGCATCTTCTCAGCCATGAGCGTGAGAATGAAGTCCTTGAAAAGCGGATCTAACATAATCACAGAGTAGTTACGCCGGATCAGCCGAAGCCATCATGGTATCGCCCATACCCCATTGGCTCCTCGCATACCATTCATTGGAGTGCTCCTACTGGTAACTCGACAGGCTCGGGCACTGGTGTTCTTTCAACGGGTGTCGTCCCCCCTTCTACGGAGACTGTGTCGACGACTGTTGGCACCACCGATTCTGTACCAGCCACTATCACCACCACTGCACCAGCTACAACTGTGACCACTGCAACCACTGGCATCAGTTCGACCTTGGCTAGTCCCTCCTCGCCGGCGCCTGGCAAGTCGGATGCTTGCGCGAGTGTGTCGAAGCTTGTAGCATCGTTTACATCCGCTTCGCCCAAAGCTACACCCACTGTCCCAGCCGACATTGCGTACGAATGTCTCAATTCCATCCCATTTAATCAGAGTGCTGCTTCTGATCTACTGGATTCGCTGAGGCCTTATCTCAATTGGCAAACTACTATTGCCTATCTCAAGGATCCTCCCAAAGATGTGAGTAAAGAAACTGACCCTAGGGCCCAAATTTACAAATATACCATCATGGATGACTCAGATACTGACTTCTTGTTTAGTATGCAGACAAGATCCAGCCGCCATATGACTTCTGGGGCATCTTTGACGCCATAGAGGCCAACGTTGCCGCCGGAGCTTATGCCAGTGAATACGACTTTGGTTGGGATGTCTATGAGTCTTTTCAACAAGCACATGACGGTCATTTCAACTTCGTACCAGACAGTGTTGGAAGTGTCTTTACTTTTGGACGAACTGTCCCACTTGCATCCGTGTCCGAGGATGGGAAGAGTCTTCCAGTCATTTATGCATATGCTGATATTCTTGCTGCGTCATTTGGCAATGCTTCATTTACACCATCTTCCATTGTTGAGATTGACGGACAGAACGCTACCGACTTCCTGCTTGACTGGTCGCAGTATGGCTCTCTTCAAGATAGAGACGCCCTTTGGAACAATCTTTTCTACATTCCTGCACAGGTTTCTCTCGGCTCATCTGGTACCGGTACTGGCACCTTCTCTGGAAGCGGCCGTGGTCGCTACGTATACCCAGGAGCAGCAACCACATTCACCTTTGCCAATGGTTCTACTGTGACAAACCAGAATTTTGCTAGAGTATTGGCCAACTTTGGCAACATCACATCGGGAGCTGATATCTACAAAGAGTACTTTGCGGTCCCGACCGATGCTTACGACAAAGCTCTGAGTCTTGCTACATCCACCACTAGCAGCGCAACTAGTTCCGCTACCAACGGCTCTTCTTCAACCACCTCATCCGCAGCCACATCATCCACGCCCGCACCTGGGTACCCATCTCCAGTCGTGCGCCAGTCTAACAACCTCAATTCAGGCTATTTCTTGGACCAGCCTGGCTTCGAAGACGTTGCAGTCTTGGCCGTCCCGTCATTCGTTGGCAGTGGCGATGTCGAGGTTGAATTCCAGAATGTCAATAGCGAGTTGATTGCTGCTGCTCTCGCGGCAAACAAGACCAAACTGATCATCGATGTCTCCGCAAACGGCGGTGGTACCATTTTGCAAGGTTATGACCTCTTCAAACAGCTCTTCCCTTCCATACTACCTTATGGAGCCACTCGGTTCCGCGCACATGAAGCTTTCGATATCTTGGGTCAAGAGTACTCTGCTATCGCTGCAAACTACACACGAAGCTTGAATCAAAGCGATGACATCCTGGATATCGAGTCTTCAGCCTGGAACTACCGCACCGATGCCGACATCAATTATGAGCCTTTCACAAGTTGGCCGGAGAAATACGGCCCTCACGAGTTTGGAAATGACAGTTTCACCTCAATCATTCGATGGAATCTGTCTGACGTGCTCACCCCTCTTAACTCCGGTGGCATCTACGTGTCTGGCTACCTTAACCGCTCGAACATCACTGTACAACCATTTGCCGCTGAGAACATTGTTGTGGTATACGACGGTTACTGTGCATCCACCTGCACAATCTTCTCAGAGTTGATGCGCCAACAAGCTGGCGTCAAAACGATTGCTCTGGGTGGACGCCCGAACTACGATGAAATCCAGGCAGTTGGTGGCGTCAAAGGCACAAACGACTTCCCCTGGTCGTACATCTTGAGCGCTGCCGAAGAAGCATTCGTCTACGCCAACACTACTCATCAGGAAGAGCTAAACAGCACCGCTCTGGGTGATTACTCGCAACTTCCGCTATACCGAAGTTCTTCGGGCCCTGTCGTAAATTCGCGAGACGGCATCCGCGAGGGCGACGTAACAGGGACGCCTCTGCAATTCGTGTATGAGCCAAGCGACTGTAGAATCTTCTACACTCCTGCCATGGTCGTAGACCAGAGTGCGGTTTGGCGCACTGTTGCCGACACCGTTTGGGGCCAATCTGATGCCTGTGTTGCGGGAAGCAATGCCTTCTACGGTAACAAGACCAAAAGAGATGCCAGCATGACGAGAGTACATGGAGTTCGCAGGAATATTGATGTCCAAGAGGCTTACAAGGGACTTGATGTGCACACGGAAGAAGGTATCGTCCTTGGTGGAGACTCCATCATGCTGCCTTGATGAGATGGAGCAACATATACTGTGAACAAGAAATAGATGAGAGTTGCATGTATCTACCGACTATTCATAAGGTTGTACAGTTCGATAAATATTTCTTCTTAGCCACAGCTCATTCCACTCTTCCACTACACTAGGGCTGCTTCTTACACATCTTGCCCTCAGCACCCCTGCCAATATCATGACCACCACAATTCTTATCCATCCAAGTGGCCCACTTTCCCTTGATCAACCTATTGTCCTGCCAAGAAAGCTTGTTGCGTTGACAAACGCAAGGGAACACGGTATCTCTCCACCACGAACCCACACGGCTCCCGCTAATAGGATGAGGATTTTCCAAATTGCAGATTTCGTCGATTGATAGGTTTTCGGAGTTGTATGTGGGGCCATAGTGTTTCCAGTCGGTGTTGAGGCCGCCGATCTCGATGCATTCTTGGAGTTCGTGGGGGAGGCCGGATGTATCTACTGCGGCGAGAGTGGTGGAGGCGGCGGCTAGAAGCGCGAGAAGGTATGTGGTTGGAAGCATGTTGTGTATTGTTTGTGTTGTGTTTGTGATGCGTGTTGTATGAGTTATTGTATACCACTTGTTTGAGGTGTTTGGGGTTTCCTGAGATGCTGGTGATGGATTTTGTAAGAGCAGGCAAGACTTTGAATGATGCAGATACTGGAAGGCAGACCTCTACTTAAAGGAAAGTAGATGGATTGGTGACTCAGGATGCGAGTTGTGAGTCGCGTCGATTTCAGTCATGGGACTCAAACTTCCGCATTTTGAGGTTGTTACCTAGATGTAAGAATGTGACTCCACCATAGCTCTTCACAAATTGGTTTTCCGACTGGTTGCATAAACATCGGCAGGTGACAGTTAGATCTGTCGTCAAAAGGCAGGAAGGTGTTAAGAGAGGAGAGAGGATCTATGAGATAGATGGGACTTGCTTTTGCCAGGGTTTATATTTACTGCTGGAATGGCACTTTCGTCCAGCCGCAACGCGGTTAGCCAATCATTGTAGCCGGGGCCCAGCACAGCTGTGGCAGATCCGTAGTACGTGGTTGGTGCACACTTCTTTTTTGCCTAGGTCGCGAGTTCGATTCGCCTAGCGATCAACTTTTTGCTTTTTGCGATCTTGGTCCAGTCACTCTACGATGATGGTCTTCACTCGAACGTTCATGAATGCTGTCATTGTCTCTGACGGACATGCAGGAGGTGCACATATTCAGCAAGAAGAGTCCTTGTTATGGTGGTTCGTTCTCACCTCACCATCCTCTCATTGTTTCTCCCTGACCGCAAGTTCAATTATCATCACTGCACCACTTCCGCTTCACTCTTTCCGCTGCTAACCCGATGACATTCTAGTGAAGGAAACCTTATTGCTTTCCATTCGCTTACATGGAACCGCATCTTACTCGGGCCACTTTGCACCGAACTTCACTCGGAAGTGACAACATCTCTTTGATATATTCAGTTTTGCAGCTTCATCCACTCACGGTCTGTTTCACTCACTCACGAAGAAACTTGCTTGTCATAAAATCTTCGCCCGCGGCCAGTCAACTTCTTCTCATCTACATCAAACACACAAGTACCAGTTTCGTTGATCAACCTGGCAGCTTTGCTATTGCCAGATTTCGACAATCTCACAATCAAAAGAACCAAATCTTGTTTTCTTCTCTACCCAGGTCTCAAGGTCCCCAAGTCGTGAAGTAACAATAACCTCTCCTCGCCAAATCTCGTTGACTAACAGATCTCAGTCATGGATCTCGAAGAGCGAACCACCAAGCTGATGGCAACGCTCGCCCAAGTCACGCAAGATCTGGAAGAGCTGCGCAAGGATGTCGGATCTTCTCGCCCAAAGCCCTCATCGTCCGGCAAGCAAAGTCAGCCTTTACCTGCACTCAGAACTCCGACGGCCGATCTTTCGAAGCCTAGATCTCCATCAACAAAGCCCATCAAGACCGAGCCTTCCATCAAGACCGAGCCTTCATCACCCAAGCCTTCATTACCCAAGCCTTCATCACCCAAGCCTTCATCACCCAAGCCTTCATCATCCAAGCCTGATCTGTCTTCCAAGATCATGAAGGCCACGACTACGCCCAAAGCTCCGTCTGCTGCTTCGACTGACAGCTCGACAACATCAGCCACGTCTTCCATAACAACCCAAGTTAACGCCCAGAAAGAAGTGGTTGAAGATGTTTCCAACCATGGCAAGAAGAGAAAGATCGAGCTCGAGGATACTACCGAAATCGAGGCAAGAAACAAGAAGCCAAACCTCGACATTCAGGAAGACGACGACTCGGAAGACGGCACTGAGGCTTTGAACGACGATGCAAAATTTCTCTACCACCTCGTCAAAAGATATCACATGCACAAAGCTCATATTCCGTCTTGGAGCTCGCCTTGGAGCTCAGCTTGGATGGATAAAGACGGTGTTCCTTGGTTTCAGCCGTGACCCAACTACGACGATGACGGCAACCGAATCCGCCATCATTGGTGTCCTCAGGACCGAGCAAGATTGGGAAAACTTCGTCCACCTCGTTACCAACACGTGTGACAAACTCTGTGGGATTTGGGCATGGAGTTTTGGAACGCCAATCGAGAGCAGAAGTAACGGGGAAGTAACCAAGGAGAGCGAGCGAAAGATGCGATCTGGAACGCTACTAGGGGAGTGAAGCGGTATCCGGGGCTTTGGAGATATACAAAGATGATATCTAAGATACTGCGAAGGAGGGGCAAGCTCTCGCCCGTCGAGGATGACAAGCCCGCAAAGAGACCCGCAAAGATATCCAGTCGCCTAGCTTACTTACTCGAATATTACAAGACTCACCCCAATGCTCACTCTCCTTTCAGGGTACAGATCTTGGAGAGAGTGGCTAGGGAGAAGGACGAAGAGCTGGAGAAGGAGAAGACAATGGCCGAATCTGCAAAGATTAAGGTGAGCACGATGATACCGAGATCTAATCTTCCGGCTAACCATTGCAGCAAAACGCCGAGATCAAGGCTGCAGTCGAAAGCGACAAGCAGGCTACGCCCAAAGACCAAGCTCCCGGATCTGAGCACGATGCCGAAGTCTCTAAGACTCAGGAGGCTCTGGTTGATGAAAGTGGTACCGGGAACATCAACAAGGAGGCTCACCACGACTCTGCTCACGAAGCCCAGGGCGACGGTCACGAAGATAGGGTCGAGCAGATCTCAAAGGAGGATGCCCAGTCCGGAGCTTGATCAGATCCCGGAAGAACAACATGGGATGGAGTTTCCGAAGGTCGAACATGAGATTTGAGCAAACAGGAAACGAGCGAGATCTGGAGGCAGTATTGGAGGAAGGCAACGGGATCACGGACAGGGAACGAACACAGATTCTCCCATAATGACGGGAGCATACAGCGATATGATATCAGCTTTGTAACTCAGACCCTCTGCTCTCCAATTATCTTCAAAACATCTGAAACACTGATGGTGACTTTCTCCTTTTCGTGAAATGTGGACTCACACTTCGCTATTTCCTGCCAGGTCTTTGTATTGTTTGAGACCGCCTACAGGTCGATGCTGGTTTCCTTGGATGTTACTTGTGGTATGGCTCTGATGACCGTACTTGATTTCCAAGTCACCAAAGTTTGAGGCAAGACTCGGAATGAGTCCTATCTCATTGAAGCAGGCCAACTTACTTAACGAAACAGGTCAAGCGTCTCACCGATGACTACACGACCCTCGCAATTCAACTCTGTCTTTGTATCAGATCGACGCGCAGAAAGCCATTCGTAGCTAATGTGATTTGTGCGGTGTCTGTCAAGGCTAGCTAATGAAGATCTTGACATAAGCAAGTCTTGGTCCTCTTCCGCCTTCGGAAGCTGCAGGTCTCGGGTCTATCAAGCAAAGCTAGGTACCATACCAAACCATGTCTTCCCGTCTTCGTTTTCATTTGTATTTTCTAGTCGTTCCAGACGTCAAGGCACTCCTGAGCTCTGCTGATCAGCTTGACTGACGGAATAAATCTCTGTAAGAGTATTTTCTCCGGTTCGAGGATCCATGGTGGTAGGGGAAGCGCCCAAAGGCGACCGTCGTACTGACGTAAGCACATGTTTCGCTCATCAGCACAATGACCACACGCGTACTCGTCAGGCCAGTCGGTTGTCCAGCGGTCGTTGCGTCCGAGTAGAACCGTTCTGAGGCACTTTTTTCCTGTGCTCAGAGTAGACCAACTACCATCCATGGATCTCAGCTCCTGCATCTGAGTATGCCAGAACTTCGCAAGCTCATCGTAGCTGTCATCGTGCAGGAAGCCGGGTACTCTCAGTCGTCCAGCTTCATCTACCCAAGGCGTGGTAGAAGGACTGAGCTTTTCAAGATGCAGTGGTTGCTCGCGGGGTCTAGCCAACGCAGAGTTCAACAGGGCCGTTTTTGCTTCTTGATTGCCCGTAACATTGTTGTTTTCGTAGCTTTGGACTGCCGCTCCATCGTCTGGAATCATCTTGATCAAAGCTTTCTGGTCCTCGAGTGCCTCGTTCACCTCTTCATCCCCAAGGATCATGGTGTCTCCATCGTGATCTCCATCATCGATCTCCATCTTAATTCTGAGCCTTTCCGGACCATGAGGTGCAGGGTCGTCCGAAACTCCATGACTTTCATCGTCGCTCAGTATGATCGGATCGTCGACATGTGTACCATGTCTGCTCATACCAGCAGGACCTGGTCTGACTTGGTGATTGCCAGCTCTTCCAGATCTTGGACCTTCCGAACCCGAGACACGACGAAGCAGCAAAGCATCATCTCTCTCTGACATGTCGGTTTGTGCTCTCATTCTTCGGAGACTTTCAACAAGCTCGTCCTGTACCCTCTTGAAGCTTCTGATTTGCTCCTTGTAATCTGCATTCTCCTTCACCAAAGCAGCAAAAGCCTCTGCATCAGGGAGGGCGTCGACGGGTCCTTCTTGAGTCTGCTGGGGCCTGGCGAACGCCTCATTTGCAGCCTCAAAGTCTGCTTGGGTGACTGGATTGTCGGGTCTTCGGTGGTGTAGTGCCGCTCCAAAGTCGACGAGGGCAGGTAAGACAGTGGCTGGATGATACCCAGTAACAGGAGCAGGGATCTGGGCAGGTTCAGGGAAAGGCTGGCGAGCGAGATCTTGTGCAGGCGCCTGTCCGAAGTCGTGAATAGGGGCGTGTCCGAAGTCTTGCATCAAGACTGGAACAAAGTCTTGTGCGGGGACCTGGTCGAGATCTTGGGTGGGACCTGGTTGTGCTTCGTCGATAGGCTCCAGCTTTGGGATTCTGGCTGCCATGTCTGGGGTGGGACCTGGTTGTGTTTCGTCGATAGGCTCCAGCTTTGGAATTCTGGCTGCCATGTCTGCGAATCTGACGATCAAGGTGCGAAAGCCAAAGATTGCCTGTCGAGATCTGCCAGAGTCGTTGACGAATCTGTCGTGTTGAGTTGGTTGATGTAAAGAAGAAGAAGTTGATGGGAGAAAAGTTGGGTTACAAGGCGCGTCGCAAGTTGTAAGAATGGGTGTGGAAGGAGCGATAGATAATCACATGTCAAAATTTGGCATGGAAATCATGAGGAAAGAGCGAAAGACGATTTCACATTACGATGCAACGACGACATGAGGCAAAATGGACACATGCTTGGAAGGTGTGTTCGAAAATACCATTAAATGCTGTATATAGGTGAAGCAAAATCAGAAAGAGCGAACAAAAGCTCCATAACATGAAGAGAAACTCACACTTGATTTTTCTCCTTATCCCACAGGTTGATTACGTATTGTCTTCATCCCGATCACACGATTTCCTTGAATTCGAGAGAATCATAAGATGCGATCAGCCAAACATGTAGAGCAATGGCTACAACCCCATTTTCTTCGTCCATGAAACGTTCACATCTTACGCACTTGACCTTTTTTTCTTCTCATCTTACAGAACCAGAACGTACTGTTATATGAAAATCATACAAATCCTTCATCCCGACAGAACCAGAAAAAATCATATCCCCCAAGTCCCAAAAACGCTCAAACCACATTCCTCCCCACCCACAAAGCAAGGGAGTCGGGACCAAAACTCCCTCCCCGACCTATATAAACCATCCATCCATCCCTCGCTCTCGACCTTTCTTCTTATCTCATGACCACATGACATGCCCATCGCCTACCGTCCCAGCCTTTTCATTGCCTGTGCTGCTGCTGCTGCCGTCGATTCGTTGCGTTAACGCCGCGACGAGCGGAGAGGGCAGGCGACGAAGCGAACCACGTCGGTGAATCACGATCTACAAGGTGATAGTCTAGCTGTCGTGTCGAGGGGAGAGATATCGGTCGTGTGGTCGTGCAGTACGGAATCGTGTTTGTCTGTATCGAGACGGGGAGGATAAGGATTCCATTAGCAGATCTTCAACTAAGATCCGACTTATCGAGTCGAGGGGAAAGACATCTGTCGTGCAGTTGCGCAGTACGGAAATATAGTTCTGTCTGTATCGGGACGGGAAGGATAAGGGTCTCATTAGTGAATCTCTAAGTTCGATCTTCCTTCTACTTATCGAGTTAAGGAGAAAGACGTCGGTCGTGCAGTTATACAGTAGGGAAATGTAGGTTTGCCAAGTTCCAACGGGGAAACGAGGATAGAGTATCGACAAAGGGGACTACGCGGGATATTTGTCGTGCTTCTATGGACATCTAGTCAAATTTGAATATTACTGTGCATTTTTATAGGGGGCTGAATCGACGGAGCTTTGATCGCGGGAGACACAATAGTTTGTAGCCTTCTTGTCTTTCTTCAACTTCACTTCACCTGTGCAGTCTAGCCAGCAACCACAGCCAAACCTAACATGCCACCCACCAAAATCGGCACACCGCGCAAATAATTCAACCACTCAAACCTCTTCACCATCTTCTCCAACTCCTCCTCATTAATCTCCTTTTCCCTGCCCTGCCTCTCAAGCTCCGCCATCTCCCTCAACGGATTATTGCAAATCGGCAACATGACTCCAGTGATAGGCCCAATAGCCACACTCAGCGCAGCCGCCAGAACGAACCCGTTTCTCCTCGAGAACTCCGCGCCGAGCACTCTCACCACTTGACCAGCAGGAGAATGATAAGCCAAAAAGCCAAGATTTGCTGCTGCAAAGACGGCGGCTTGGGGGAAGAAGTGGCTGCCACGACTGAAGATGAAGCGAATGGCAGGTAGAGTCGAGGTCGGATTGGGTTTTGACGACTCTTGCGAGCGTGCCGAGGATGAAAGCAGAGGTGTGTAGAGTGCTGAGATCGAGATGATTGCCCCTGCTGTTGCGATGGAGACGGTGGGGCCGAGAATTTCAGCTATGCTGATTGCAGTAGTGGTGTCCATGATTGATATAGCACGTGCGGTTTTTGATATAGTTCAGGACGTGGAGTTGCCGTCAGTGAATTCTCGAAGAGGCAGAAGTTCAAGACGATGGTTTGGTGATGCAAGAGTCTGCGGACGGTAGAAATTGTCGATTCGGTGTGCTTCTCGAGCTTCTAGCAGATGCTTCAAGTCCCTTGCGTAGATATGTGAATATTGTTGCAAGCCAGCAGGAAGATTGGTAACTTTATGTTCGAGGATGAGGTGAGGTTGAAGCCATACGTCATGGCAGGGTCACAGCTGACAGCTACGGATTTTGACCAGTCGGGTTTTGATTCCGAAGCATCCGCAATCCGAATACCAAGCATGACTCGGAGTACTGAAAGACAATGAGCATACAAACGAGTAATTGAGGGGATGGTCAGAGTAAGCATCATTGGAGGAACATGTACCGCTTCAGGCAAGTTGATAAAGCTTTGAGGCAGATCGGTAGCTATCCGACCAGGATATCGGAGATAAAAAGGGGTATGAAGAAAGAGAGCCATAACACATCAACCAGCATCGTTTCTAGGACACCGGTCCAATTATCTAGATGATCTCCAAGTCATCGCTGTCGCTGTCAACAGGCAAAATCACCCTGCCGTCACCCAAGCTATCTCTACCAGGCTCTCTGATACCCTTCGCAAGTTGGAATCTTGCTTTTTTAGGGCTCTTTTCTCCAGCACCAGCGCCAGCGCCGGCCATAGAAGAAGAAGCAATAGAGCTAGGTCTTGCATGTGTATCAATCTTTGTTTGCCCCTTCTCAGGACTAATCTCACGCTTGCGATATTGGTCGCCCAGACCTCGCCTTCCATGGCCACCCCATCCCATGGCTTCGGGACCTGCAGCTGTGGTCTTGGTGCCGCCAGGTAGGACTGAGAAAAGCGCCCTGCGGTTCTTGGCTGGGCTCAGACGGATATTTGAGGGATTCTTGTTGATCAGACCAAGTTCGGCGGCGGTTGGTTTGTACAGTGGTGCGTCTTCATTGGCAGAGCTGGACGCAGTGTTCTTGTTGCGATCATGTGTGCCTGAAGAACGCTGCAAGTACTCTGCGCCAATGCCGTTGCCCATCTGACCAAGCTTCTCAGCAAGTAGACGATCCTTCTCCTTGTCTTTCAAGCGACGGCGCATGGCTTCCGCTTTACCAAAATCATCCGAGTCGAGTAGTGATGCGGTTGTGCGAGAGCCTGGAACCATAAAGTATCGCTCGTTACTTTCGTAGTCTTTCTTACTAGAGTCCTGTCTGCGTTCGAAGTGACCATTAGGCAGCACTCTAGAGTTCTTCTGGTGCTCGCTGTTGGGACGATACATTGTGTTGACTTCCATTCGTGAAGCTCGCGTCTTGCTAACAGCCAGCTCGACGTGAAAGTCGCAGAATTTGTTTTTGCGCGCGTTGACCCATGAGTGACATTCTTGCCCGTTCTTTTTCAAAGCTGTACAGAATCCAAGGTCCCTTGCGGAGCCAATTTCCATGACAGAATCTTCTGAGCTAGCGAGCTTCAAGCTGAATTTACCGGAATGTTGATTCGTCTTTGGAGGCATGATGCTCGGGTTGAGCATGGCAACGACAGTACCGGGTGTCATCTTCCAGAAAGCTTCGAAAGCAGTGTCGAAAAGGAACAGGTCCACCTCCCACTTCAGATCAGTAAGCGTCATGACCATGAACTTGGTTGGGCCAGAGTCGTCGTCTTCCACGGAAGAGGTCTGCTTGTGTTTTGGGCGGGTGTCATATGGTGTCGACTTGGAGGCGATAACGGCAAGGACGACAAAGTCAGTCTCGCAGTCTGGTGGCTCGTATACGGGTGCTTTGACCTCCTTCAGCAATCGAGGCAGTGTGTAGACCTCTTTGCTATCAAGAGCTCTTGCTAGTGTTGTGTGTGGAATTTTTCGCTTGGATAGATGTAATGATGAGAAGCTTTCGAAGCAGGATCCATCAGTCGAAGGTTCGGTAGATGTGTTCGTCTCATCGTAGGAGAAACCCTCGGCCGGGCGGAACGATCGACCTCTGACTTCAGATGTTGACGAAGAGGGCTGAGGAGCACGCTGGGATACGGAAGTACTTTGTGAAGCTGACGGTGTAGGTATTGAACGACTGAAGCTACTGACACTGCTCTCCGAAGGTAGTTGTCTGGTTGATCGATCGCTTTGTGTACGTGACAGTTGCGGTCTGGATTGTGCTGCCTCTCGGCTTGCGCGAGGTGTGGCTTGCGCGGCAAGTCCAAAGCCTTGTGACCTGGACTTTTCGATCCTTTCATGTTTTGCTTGTTGTTGCTCTGCAGAAAGGCGACTGGCAGCAATTCGGTCGCTGAAACTTTGCTTTGGTCTTTCGGGTTCTGTAGGTAGCGTCGTTCGTGTTGTCGTCTTGCTCGGTACAGTTGTCCCATTCCTAGCTCTTTTCAACGAGACATCCTTCGCTCTGAGGCCTTTGTCGATGCCGAGAAGCACGCGTGCTGGGGATGTTGGGCCAGGGAGAGGAGGTGGTGGCATGTGACTTTTGATTGGCGATACCGTCACTTGGACTGCGGTATCAAAGGTTGATGCATGCGTCTTCTGTCTCTTCCGAGGCGAGTTGCTGTTTTCCGAACTGGGTCTCGAGTCGTCATCGTGGGCAGATTGCGACGACTTTTGTTTCTGCAGTTTCTTCAATCTGAGCTTGGCCTGAATGGCTTGGAGTTGTAGTTGCAGGATTTCCTCATCGTCCTCATCGCCATCAGACATGGCCATCATGTCTTGGAGTGCTTTGTTGGAGGAGGGTGGTTGTTTGCGAGGCGAAGGAGAGACGTCACGGTCGCGATCTTGACTGATGCGATCTTGGTGTTGTTGCCAGCGTCTTTTTCCATTCGGCGAACTGAGCAGCGCTTCAAGAGGGGATTTTGGCGGCCAATTGGCGTTGTTTTGGTTGGCCGTGGCTGTGATGTGATCAGCACTGACATGGTTCATGCTGGATGCTTGACACAGGGTCGAGAGGAGCTTGAATACCTTTGGCTTTGGGGGACTGGCGAACCTGCATTTTCAGGGTATAGCTAGTTTGATGCTAAAGAGTCGACAGACGGTCAACATGACATATGTACACAACGGTGCGACTTTGATGCAAGTGATGCAAGGTCGAACATCAGTGTAACCCGCTGTTCAAGTCAACCGCGGTACGCTGTGCGCCGCGATGTTGTCTAGGAAATCCACTGTTTTCGGCTCCTTCGAAAAGCCACCGGCTAACCTTGTTTTGACCTGTCTGGAAGATGTCTAGTTATGGTCGAACAACAACAGGAAGTCTAGTTTTTACTGAAGAATATCCGATGATATATAATAACCAGAAGCGTTTTCTCAAAGATGATGATGTCCAATGCAATTAAATCATGCAGAGCCGGTGCATCTGACCTGCATCACAAACCAATCCCCAATTTCCAGGGTCCAAAACGCCAAGCAGACACGACACGCGTCGCACTTTGGTCGCTTTTGGGTAGTCTAATGACTTTCTTCCAAAAGGCGCGTCTCCTGGCAGAAACGCTTTCCAAACATCTGTTATTTTGAATCTTCAAACACAGTCCAACATGAAGACTCGAGCAACAAAAACTTCAGCGAAAGCTGCAGAAGTCGTAGAAGAAAAAGCCATCGAAAGTGCCACCCTCGAACCAAGCAGCAACAACCCACCTCTTCTATTTGTTCTGCCGGAAGGAGCTTCTCCAGACGCTCGCGTTGTCACCCTCCCAAACCCAGCAACCTCTGCTTCCACACGATACTTCTTTTGCCCAGAGAAAGGGATTCACGAGTTCACCAAAGTCGCCGCTCCGAAGAAGACCCCACGTAGTTGGTTGGTCGCTCCAGATGCATCTGCCTCCGACAGTACAGCAGACGAAACGCTGGTCTCGAAGGGATACACTGTCGAGAATGCCGACCTCTTCGTCGCAACACCTGTCGACCCTCTCTTTATCCTCTTGCCCGCCTTGATGCCTGCTCCGGACTCGCACGAGAATCTCTTTTTAACCATCGACGACCACCTGGACAAGCTGGCAGAAGAAGCGAAACATCTCACACATCTGATCCGCTCCACCAAGATCCAAGAATCCTTTGAGAAAAGAGCAGATGCTGTATGCGATAATGTGGACCTTGGACACGAGAAGATGTTCCGTCTTTCCAACGAGAAGCTCCTGACCGAGCTCGTGAAGAAAGCCAATCGCATGGCCGCGAATGGTCTGCCCGCTTCAATAGAGAGTCACTTCGTGCAGGAAGCTCTACGTATACCCATGATGGCTGTACAGCGTACCGAATCGCAAGAAGAGGAAGCCTCACCGCCAACCATAGACACCGACTCGACCACTCCCTCGACATCCGCCAACCAATCACAAGTCTCCGCTGTCACCGAAGCCACCTCCCTCACTTCAGCCCCAGAGTCCGCCCCCGCCAATGTTACCTCGCTCCTCCGCCTCCGTACTGCCCTGAACCTCCTCTTCTCAACCTACATACCCTCAACCCTCCACACACCCCTGAACACTCTCTTGAAGTCGTCTTCCTCGCCCGTCGACTTCGCACCCCTCGAGTGCCACCTCTCCCACATCGCCGACCAAAAGCGTCGCGCGCAAGCATTACGTTCTCTTTCGGACAACATTTCTCGCAAACGCAGCGGAGTAAATGATGAGGAAGCCGAAGAGAGAGAAGCCACAAAGAGGAGGAAGAAGGAAGAAGACGAGGCCAAGAAAAAGAACACGAGTAGAGGTGTCAAACAACTGGGCAAGGTCAACACTACGGGTATGATGAAATTGAGCTCCTTCTTCTCGAAGGCTCCGGCGAAGAAGTGACATAGAAACCGCCATGCCAAATCTAACGAAACTCATATTGTGTATGTTTCTGCTGATTCTGTAACGACTGTGGTGTTTCTTGACCAAGATGATACCCGACTTCAGATGGAATCCGGATACCTTGCTGGACACTCCTTTCGCTCACTCCGCCGCCTCGGCTTCTAACATGGCGCAACCGACATCTCTCCAACATCAAACGATACGTCTCTTCAACTCCGACTGTCTCCACATATTACTTTTTTCCGAACTCCTAAGCATCTGTCTCTACGAACGCCATCCCTCTTTCTTCTCCACTCCCTTACTCACAACGCCATCAGCAAAATTATGGAACGCATCTCCAATCCTTCCAAAGTCCTCAAAGATATCTTCAGCCTCCAATTCATGACCTTCCTCGCCAGCTGAGGTGCTTTTCGACACTATTGATGCAGACGAGGGTTTTTGATCGTGGGGCATTCGAGGAGCTATTGGGATGGGCTTAGTATGGAGAATCATCTTGCACGGGCTAGGGAGGCAATACCTCTGGGTCTTTGATGAAGCCAGGCATCTCGTAACCTTTAGGTAATGAGTAGGACATTTTCTTGGGTAGAACATCCGTCAGTTGGTGGATAATTTTCGCTAGATAACTACGGCAGTGGCGGTAGCTCTGTTCGAGATGGTCTGAAATATGTAGACAAGGGGTCTTGGATCGGAATGGCAGGAGAAGTGTTTGGAAAGGGCGTATGCATGAAAGAGGGTTCTTGAGCAATGATTGCTACTACTACACTGTCTGCTCTTCTCTGCTTTGGTCCAACATGATATCCAAGGAAAAGACCGTGTTTGTGCGAGAACGAAAATGACCAAGAGGTGATAGCGGATGATTCTTGTCTCAAACTTCCAACGAACCATACCATCGCTGACATCCTTGTGCAGAGACTTTTATGGAAACACTCAAGAAAGCATCTTATCCCCAGCGTCCTATTCTTTCTCCCTGTCCGTCCATTGATCAACCAAGTCTCGCACATCCAACAGACCCATGACATCCTCATTCAATGGCGCCGAACAAGACTTCCCAATCTCCACTTCGTCCTCTCCCACTCCTTTCTCCTATTACTCTTTCCCTCATCATCAGTTACCTTGACCACACTTCCCTCTTTCAGATTACTTATTCTTCTAGTCTCCTTTCCACCCTCCTTGATTACATTACTAATAGGCAATTCCAACAACTGTTCTCTCAATTCCTGCAACTCGCAGAGGAGGCGAGAATGCTTCATCTCCATATCTTCGCGGAGTTCGTCGATGCGTGTGATGGAGGTGTTGACGAATGTGACGTGACTTCGAGTACGACTTGGAAGGGTCAGTTCGAGGCTCTTTTCGCGGGTTCTCGAGGGTTGCATCGAGGGTCGAATCTAGAGGCGGTTTCAGAGGCGAAACGAGCCTTATATCGAGCCTCATCGTCGGTGTCTCACATCAATTCGAACGTTATGAAGAGGCTCAGAAAGATCATCATCTCTATAAACAAGTGAGTGTATGGTTCTCAGTACACATTTCACGATGAATGAGAATGGCTTTGATAGGATTTCTGATTGTGTTGTTTTAAGTCTTCTTATTGAATGTTAGAGACGGTGATCTGTTATTGCAGTAGTTGGAGAGCAAGTCTTTGTCCTCCGTAGCAGAATTTGAATATGATCATCCTTGGTGAATGCTCTCAATCATCATCGCTATCTTCTTCCTCGCTGTCACTAGCAATCATCTTGTCAAGGATCTTGCTCTCAAGTTTGAGGAATTTGCGACGAATGCCAACATCAACGATACCAGTCTTCTTGTCGATACTCTCACGTAGGGTGTGGAGTCCATCGATGATAGTTGACAGCTTTTTGTTTACCTCCTGATCTTCCTCTCTCTTGCGCTTCTTTGCCGCGGTAACCTCCTGGGCCTTGTCTTGGATAGCTCTCTGACGTCGCTTTTCTGTTCTGACCAAAGCGTCGATAGCGGGTTGGAGATCTTCTTCGATGTACCTATTAATGGGTTTCATGGGTGCATCCGACTGCTCTTCTTCTTTAGAAACTTGAAGGAGTCTCGCGTGGTATCGAAGGGCTGAAGAAAAGGTCGTGAGCCCGAAATCGTCGTGATAGCGGTCCCAAATTCCATTGGTTGAAAGGTGACTTTGGACTGCGTTCATCCAAGTGAGTGTACGTTGGTTGACAGGACCTTTGCGCAGCTGTGTGCTGTCAGCTTTTGAATTGCGAGACGAAGGCTGGAACTCTAACCTCGGCTGTCTTGACAATGGCAGGCATCTTGAAATCCTTGGGAAGTTCTTGCGCCATTGTTTGAGGCGGTTCTGGTTGAGAGTTGGTGGACATGATGGATGTTTTGCTCGAGTCCGCTGATGTAGAGGAGACGGGGAGAGTGGTGTCTGAGAAGTGGCAGGTTCTTATAGGTAAGTTGGCGGGTGTTGTGAGAGTGAAAGCTGTGAGATTGAGGGTCTTGTGAGAGTGAAGTCGAGAAGTGATGATGAATTCGGCAATCTCTGGAGTGAGTGGGAGTGCAGTACGTTCAGTGACCGACCTCACTTTATCACACGAAGGACTGTGGTATTGCACGGTCTTTGCTGCGTTGGAAGTGGACGAGTGTCTTAGTTGCAGAGGGCTGTGTTTCCATTGACACAGGCTGAATATCTTTAGATGTGGTCGTGGGAGATGGCTGAACGTGACGCTCTAGTCTCGGGGGCAGAGAGGAAGGAGCACCTGGTTGGCCGGGTCACTTTTGGCAAGCACGTTTATCCGATCATTCAACCCCAATGAAGTTGAGATTGTTCTGATGATTCAGCTTTTATTAGCCGTAGAGGCATAGTCCAACTGTTCGAGTAAGAAACCAGACACTGATGACTCTCCATGCGAAAAAGCAAACCAGTCTTCCCTTTCGATAACATTCATGTGTCATTCAAGCACTTTTCTTCAATCCTCGGCGGCCATGAGCTCAAGAATCTCTCCCTCGAGTGCGTGAAAGCGCTTGCTGACTTCAATATCAGCAGCCCCTAGCTTCTCGTTCACAAGCTTGCGCAGAGCTTGTAGCCTCTCGACGTGATTGTTCAACTTCTGGTCAGTCTCCTGCTTTCTCTTCTTGATAATAGACTGGCTCTCAGCTTCATCCTCCTGCTTGCGCTTTCTGTTGTTGACCTGTGTCTCCGACTGCCCTGCGGTGTTTGCTCTCAATTTCGTGAGCTCTATCTGTCTCATTCTTTCGTGGTTCTCGAGCAAATCCACGGCCGGCTGGAGGTCTTCTTTGATGTACAAGGCTTCCGCCTTTTGAAAGGCGGTCTTCATAGCTCTAGGGGTGATACGAGCAATCTGACATAGCTTCATGTCTTCGTGAACGCGGGCACCGAACTTTCCGTTGAGACGGCGGTCCCAGGATGTGAAGTCGTCAAGGCAAGTCTGTACAGCATTCATCCAGGTAAGAACATCCTGTTGACGAGGCCCTTTACGCAGCTGTATAGTTTTAGTGATGTGCCTTTGATATGTGTGAAAGCGCACTCTCACCTCTTCGTTTTTGATGAACGCAGGCATCTTGAAACTGACGGGTAGAATGTCAAACAATCCGCGAGAAGGCGGGAAATTCTCCAAGTCCACGAAGTTATTGAAGTTTGAGGGAGGACGGAAACTCATAGTGATTGCACGCAAGAGATGTGATGAGAAGGTGTTTCGGTTGATTGAGGAGGAGCAGTGAAATGAACTGTGATGTATGTGTAAGTGCGTCGTAGGTGCAAAGATGCGCTCGAACAAAGTCGTGGAGTTGAAAGAAAGCGCGTTCAACGCAAGCTCAAGCCAAAAGAGTGAAGCGACACTTCAACCACAACCAAGCAAGAAGATCCGCCTCGTGCTCAGCCTGCTTGACGCGACTGCCTGTCCTGGCGTCAGCAAAACAATTTAACGAGTCACGTTCCCCACTTACAGAAAGTACGACGTCTGCAAAGAGCTTTGGTACGTCTACGAGAAGCGAAGATGAGTTGCAATGATGTGATAGTCTTCTTCGAGGTGACCTGAGCCATTTGAATTCTTCGAGAGATTGATTTACGGTGTGCAGTGGTGAACACGACTGAGAAATCGCGTTGCTGTGCAGTGTACAAACATGAAAGGACGTGACAAAAAGTGTTGCTATGGTTGCCGCTTTGATAAGCGTTCTCCTCGCTGTTGTAGTCAATATTAGCAAGGTCCAAGTGCCAGCTAATCAATTATGAATATGGCAGCTCCGATTGCAAACATCCGGCGACTTGATGTTCTTTAGCCAAACGTAGACGTAGCCGCAAAGAGATTGACCCGGCACCGCACCGAACTCCCTGTCGCCTGTAAGGCCTTGTAAACGTAGCTGCAAAAAGTCAGGATGCTTTTGATGATCGAGTACATGTCCATTGAGAGCGATACTGCCCCTTGATCTCTTTGGACCTACTTCGAAAACCAAAAGTCATTGTGCCTTTTGACCGCTATGTTGTGAGGAGCCTTTGCTAGACTGAGAGCTCGGTTCTAGTGCAATTCCTGTGCCCCTACGTCTACGTTAAGTGTCAAGCTTTTTCATCTTACTAACACACCTGCTGTCATAGATCAATGCTCACTGAAATAAGACGGCCGGTCTACGCCATGAGGCATCACAGACAAGTTGCCACAGCGGAATCGAACATATCATATGGAGAGATGTATCATGTGGAGAGATGTGTCACAAACGTGCCGAACCGAAAGACTTCAAGCGCTACTTACTCTATGATTTTGATAACCTGCAGTAGAAGGATGCCTCTTTGTCCCTGTGACTATCGATAAGAATCCATTCAGTGGCACTGTCATTCGCATGAAACCAAATGGCCCATTGTCAATATTTTTCTGTGGATTAACCCCCGATGTGAGGCTCGGTTGACCAGAAATGTTGACGTAGCATTGATCGGTTGCAAAGCCTCTGGACCCTGCTTCTTGTGACCATTTTGATGTGCATCGCGCTCGGTGGCGATTAAACGATTCGCCTCATGCATCAGCTGGTGATGAAGCGATGCTCGTTGAACTCCTCGTAGACCCATCCGGTTGAGCTGATAGCAGAGAACTTAGCCTCGACCTTGGCATGCATCGTGATGGTTTTTGGCGCAAACACCAACCTCCAGACGTCCAGATGACCCGCATCATCGCAACCAGTCCATTTGCCATCGCCTCTGATACTTGTAGGGACAACTTCCTCGTCGTCTTCCAGAAGGCAGCCATCTGCAAAACGCCTTCCTGACTGATATGCGTGTGCGCGTTGACTAGTCTCTTCAAACAGACTACTGCTATTGATCGCAACCTTTATTGAGTCCTTCAATTCCACCGTCTTTGCCACGACCTTTGTGAAACCGATGCTTGAGGCGATGGCAGTCGCTTTGTTAAGGGCGTCATTGGCGGCCAACTCATGGACCTCAACTTTCAGACGGACATTGGCCAGGTCGTCGAGAGACCATAGTGTGTTGACACTGGAAACGCAGGGCAGTCTAACAATGGCATTGCCAACTTGTTCAAGAATCGGTAAATCGTGGACGGTAATGCTGCAGGAAGTGGTGATTGTGTGAGTTTCTTGAACAACACTCGTAGATGGGAGTCGGACAGTCTCGGTCTGGCAATGAAGGGAGCCAATTTTCCAAGAGGTGATTGGGCCATCCGAAGTGGCCTGGAAGACAGAGTGTCCACTGTCGGAATGTGGCGAGATCTTGTTCAGTGTGTCCGTGAGCTGTTGGACCGCTTTGAACAGAGTTGTGCTGGCTTCCTTGCGATAGAGTCCCTCGGACCTGAATGCGATGACAATTTTGACGACGTTTGCCAAGCGGCTGGCAGAGCCTTCGCCTTTGACAACTAGATCAAGAGGCATGATGTTGCTGTTGTTCATTGGATGCTGATGAAAGGATGTGGAAGAGTCATCGTGTAAAATCTCTTCTTTTGTAGTGCCCAATGCGTGCTCCCACTCCAAGAGTACGCAGTTTCTTGTGCCTTGAATCAGTCGCAGACTTTGATAATGAATGGCCATGTGAGACACTACTTGATGTATGGAGGTCTCAAGACGCATTCTCTTCATGACTCTTCGTCCCAACACCACAAGCTCTCAATGGGTGGCGAAAGCAGCGTCAAAAAGAATCTGCATTTCGATGGTTTCACCAGAAGAGCCTTAGTCGGCTGAGAGCCCTGATGCGGTATAATTCATCCATCCATCTGAGCTAGATATGTCTAACATTCAATATCATGACCGACAGTGTGGATATCAGCGGACTGTGTGCCAACGGTTGATTGATCTCGGCTTCAGGCAGTGTGATCCGAAAAAGTCTCCAACAAGTTCGACGTTTGGTCTTGATGTCCCTGTTGGCCAGTCTCGGAGGTAGTTTCGATATTTCCTAACGAAACTGTCGCAGTAGGCTTCAGATACTGTCGCAAACGCATTGCGTTTTTTGATGTCTTACACTGAGATCTTCTTGAAATGTGGTGTCATCGAGTTGTTTTTTTCTTTTCACCAGGTCTTTGAGACGCCTAATGTCTTCGTAGCCAGCAGGCATCGCTTCATTCCATCCTCTCTGTGAGTAGCAAGCACCACAAAGATACTCATGACTGTCTGACTCGTCGTAGCTGTTAGAGGCTCCCACGTCTCTTGCCCACCACAGTCTGAGCCCATGTCGTCTAGTTCATGCGCAGCCAGTACACAAGTGTTCAACACGGTGATTGTAATAGATTGGACGATAAGACTTCCATGGTAGCTCTGTGCATACCCAAGGACATCGCCTTATCCAACGGTATAGCGCATACCGTAACACGAATTCCTCTTTGTGCTTTGATATCTTTTGAAAATCTTTTGTTCTTTGGTTTTCTTTCTCACGAAAATCAGGATCGGTGAGTAAACGAGATTTTTTTCTTGCTCCATTCTTTTCCAGGTAGGCTCTGCGCTTCTCATTGTCCAGTTCTGCGTAATTGAGGCAGAGCTGACTGCTGAGAGTAAAGTGCCGAAAATCTGAGGGCGTCCAGGCAGACGCCTTCGAAACGCCGATTGCTCTTAGTATGATTGAGAGCATCGTCCGAGGTTGAAAGATGATGTCTGAGATGTGTGGTGACTGCAAGGCTAGAAGACCGGTTTGTGACCAGACATTACCTCAAAGCGAATACTAGCTACCGGATCTTACACACACGCATCATCAGCGGTTGAAAATTGTGGCCATGAACTGGAAGACCTGTTGATAACTTTGTTGTGAATTGCTCGAGGCTGAAAGGCGAAAAGAAAAGGCTTGTCGCGGCCGAGGTGGGCGACGAACTGTTCCGCAGCCCCACTCTCGGCACCCAATTTTGCGTTCACCTCGGTCTTGAGCGACACACCATTCTGCTAAACAACCATCTCCCATTATCATGTCTACCGAACAGCATCCGGAAGCAACCGAAAGGACCCTGGATGCGACACCCGCAGTTGCTGTTGGTTGCGTCGAATGTCGCACGCGACGACTACACTGCGAGACGGACGCCGCAAACCCTCGTCAAGCTTGCGGAAGCTGTGTGCGTAATGGGTATATCTGCTCTAATTTGACGAGTACTGCGACCACTCCACGTCGACCGCGTTCCGCGCCTCGAAACAGAGTACAGAAGAACAAAGAACGCGTCTCGACACGGACAGCATGCCACTGGTGTCGTCGTCAAAAAGTTCGCTGCTCGGGTGGGACCCCGTGCGGCGCGTGTTCGATTCGTGATCAACCTTGCGTATATCCTGCTGTCAACAAAGGACCGCTCGACGACGACAGCCCTGCGACGCGAGATGACTGGGAAGCTGGATTACCGCGATATGATGTCCCCGGTCATGACCAACAGCATGGCTCGCCATCTTCTAACTTGCAGCCTGGTCAAATTTATCAAGCTCCAGCTCCGATTGCGCGTCCATACGCTCGACGACCAGTCACACAGAACATTAATGAAGACTATCAGTAAGCCGAAATACGCTATTTTACCTTGCTGTTTCTAATTCAATAACCAACAGTTTGGGTCTAGACAAGGAAGTCATTGCAGAGTACATTGAAGCTTTCTTCAGGTTTGTGTATCCAGTAGGCTGCATGGGTTTTCTGCATCAAGCAACATTCCTACGTCAGTGGCATACCTACACAGTAAATTTGTCTCTGCTGAAGGTCGTCTGCGGGTCTGCTCTTCGGGTGTTTTCAACAACACAAGAAGACAATGAGCGAGCGGCACAGTGGATGCGAGAAGCCGAATTGGACGCACTTCAGAATCTTGACGATCTTACCGTTCCTCGTCTACAAGCTCTGACTTTGCTCGCCTTTTTCGAATTCAACTACCATATTCACTCCAAAAAGGCACTGATGTTGCTTGGGCTTTCATCTCGTCTGGCCTTTGCCAAGCGTCTCAATCACGAAGACCCTTCCCTTTCCGTAGTCGAGCAAGAATCTAGACGACGCTTGATGTGGTCTGTATTCGTTCTTGACAAATTTTGCTCTGGCGGAGTGGGCGAGTTGACTTTAGTCCCTGCCGAGTATATGGAGATCCGCCTTCCCACAATCGAAAAGGCTTTTGGGTTCGGTCAACGTACTGATACTGAAGTGCTTCGTCCTCAAGTTCAAGAGGGTATACCTGTCAATCATGCCAAGGGTATGGATGAATTTGCATATACTATACGTTTCTTGGATCTGTTACGCAATAAGATTCACAAGTAGGTCGCCGCGCTTCAAGCTCTCGTTTCATTGCTGACTAGTATAAGATTCGCCAAGCGCGTGACCTCCTCTGACGAAAGCCTTTACCTTTCAGCGCAAGAACTTTTTGCATTGGACTCGGATATTGATGCTATCGAACAACAGATTCCAGACGACCTCAAGTGGGACAAGGCACATCTGCAAAAACGTATCTACGCACCAGGTCTCTCAGGTTACATCATGCTACATACTTGGCGACTGCAATGCAAACTCGACTTGCACCGTCTGACAGTGTCAGGAACAAAGGAATGTGTCTCAGAAACAGCTCTCCAGAGCACGCCTATGAACTTTTCTCAGAATCTGAGGCTCAAATGCTTGTCACATGCCATCGAGCTTACAAAGATGTGGGCAGAGGTGCTCGACCTCGGTCTTGCGAAACCTGTCCATGATCCAGCCATTGCTGGCTGCGCACACCAATGTGCAAAGATCTTGACTCTCATCCCCGAGCAAGTCGGGTACTCTGCGCCAGGTCAGGAAAATAGAGTTGGTGCTGTGCTGGTATGTCAGATGATACTCGATCCGCTCAAAGACATCTATCCCAAGGCCAAGATTCTGGTGAGTGACTATTCAGCTTCCCAACGGCACGTCACTGACTTCAAGCAGTATGATGATGTGTGTCGCATGAGAACGGAGCTCAACACTCTCCCGGCGCAAGACCATTCAACGGCTATGCAACACAGTGGCACAGGCGGACACGGCGTTGATATTGCGATACAAGAGAACGACGAGGACCAGGTCAGAACTCTACTCAATCAATACAACAGCTGATGGCCAATCGTATGCGGCACTACTCGAGTACAAGCTTGGAAAAAAATAAGATGAGGAAATGAAGTAGAAGCGTTTACATAAACACACAAATACTGCGCTCCGTGAGAGCGACTGACCGAAGTTGTGAAGCTTTGAGACAAACGGTGGGCGTTTGCTGCTTGACACTATCAAGAGCTGGCCAAAACGCACGAGATTGAGCGCGATATTGCCGGTTCTTTCTGCAAAAATGTTGCTGAGCACCGGTTTGCGTCGGTTCACAAGGTTGAGGATCAGGCTCCTACTTCAAAAGGCAGTCGCGACCAGAGTGCGGCTTCCGTCAACGCTTCCTTTCACTCTGAGTTCCAACTCGAAGGGACCGCGCTCACACATCCGCGTCTGCCTTATTTCACTCTTTCTCTACTCTTCCCTCAACAACCATTGATTCTGATAATTGACCGGTACACTGAATTTCTCATCTGCTTCTCACAATCATCGCACATTCATCATGCCTCCCCCAGATGCAGAGTTTCCAGTCGAAGAGGACTGTGCCGACCTTGCCTCCATCGGAACTCTGATTGAGACGAACATCACAGAAATTGCATACATCAAGGTACGTCCTCTCTCGCCTCATGAGTTGCTCATTTACTGACTCGACGCAGAGCGAGCAGCGCGAATTTGTGCAGCGAGTTCACAAAGAGCAAAATGACTTCGCTAAGAGACTCGAGGAGTTGCACGAGTCACAGCAAGATCTTCTGAAGAAGCTGAATATAATCAAGTCCGAGATCCAGGTTCAGGAGATCAACAGCTTGAAGGCGGAGAGACAGCTTTTTCGCTCATCCAATCCTGATCCCTTTGATCGTGATGACGATGATGCTGAACAGGATGATACTCCGTGAGTTTGACATCCCTTTCTGTACTGCCGTTTCTTTTCTGACGGCACATCTAGTAGCAAGTTCCTTGCCCGCCGCTCATCTACAAACAACAAGCGCAAGGCCAATGCCATTGAAGGCGAGTACAGTCCTTCCACCTCTAGTACCCATCTAACCCTAACATAGAAAGCGAAGACATCAAACCTCGTTCTGGAAAACTTATGCGTGTCTCCAGCTCCAATGCTGTCATCGCCATCACCCCTAGTCCAAGCAAGAGAAACGCTAGCAGCATCACTGTCGACTTGAGTGCTCGAGCCCGCGAAGTGACCACCGGCCCGAGCAAGAAAGAGTCCATCAGCCCCAGGGGCGACACGAGCATCAGACTCCGCGACCCAGCCCCTCGTCCCGGCGCCCAAGTACCGGAGGATGTCATAGTATACCTCGACAGCGTCCAATACGTACTGGAGCTCTCTGGTGAAGAAGACGACGAGACCATCCGAGCATGGAATCGGGACGGTGACAAGCTTCGTGAAGAATGGAGGAAGCAACTCAAGGACTTCGACAAGAAGAACCCAGATTGGCCCAACAAGGCAAGGACTGCTGGCTGCGTCCGCTCTACCATCTTCAACGGTGGTAAGTGTTACCTGACCATCGAGGATGAGGGTGTGTATGCTTGCAAGACCTGCTGGAACACCGATCACTTCTGTGTTGGCTGGGATGAGGAGGACAAGCACTTCTGGATTCGCCCTCAGCTACCAGCTACAAGATTCAAGAAGAATGTCGGTCCATTTGACCTGGAAAGATTTCGCTCCATGAAGGCTGCCACAACCAGAGTGGGATTGCCTGCCTACTGGCAGAGTACCGCCACTCAATGAGGATACCTTCTCTTGATCGTCGATGCCTGTGTGGCCATCTGGACTCGAATCGGATTCGGGGCTTCGTACCAGAGGTAGTCAGTTGAGAACGAGAGTTGATCTTGCTGACAATGAATATTGCTGCTGGCTTGATGTTTCAGTCCTCAATGCTCTCTCGATAGCTCAACCACGAACTCATACGCCTGCACAATCACTGGCTTTATCTCCCGTAGCTATCAATCATTATCACTTGCTGTTTTATTTACAATGCTGCTTTGGTGTTTCGTGAGGAATCCACTTTGTCATGGTCGAATCTTCCAAGCGGCAAATTGGTTCTGGATTAGCTGGGCAAGTACTGACATGCACAACCTTACATCGCCACCAATTGCTTAGCTCGGTATAAAGCTGCAAGCCTATGCAGGGACAGAAGAGGTGTAAAGCAGTGATTGATTGATGAAGACAGGGTTATACCCCCTACATAACTTTTATCACATCCGAGGCCACAATACTCGTAGATCAAGGTATGCAGATACGATGCTGATAGTCGGTGTACAGGATCTCGGAGGTTTGCTGACTGTTCCGAAGTGATACTGCACAGGCATGCCATGCTGCTGGTGTGGACAAACACTGTGTTGTCTGGCCGTGAACGAAGAGAACAGCACTCGAAAATCGGCATCACATCGCTATCACGGGACAGAGGTGTGCTTTGAGAAAGATTTTAGTTTTGCTCAGATACATCCAATCAGCATTCGTGATACGATGCTGTAAACATTCTGGCTTTTCTGTGTTGTTATATCTATTGTCCTTTGTTGCCGACGCAGGACGCGACGTTGAAGTGGCTTGGTGTTTGGCCCTCTAGAACTTCTGATTTGACGAAACTCTCTTTTGCGTATTCCTTCTTCTCGACCTTGCGGTATCTTCTGAAAATGCTATCGAGTGCTTTGAACGAAATAGGACATTAGACAATGTGAATTGTCTTCCACTTCCTGCGATCTCGCGACGCTCTTCGTTGATGTGATGTTTGCTCTCGTCATGGCTGTTCAAAGAGTCTCTCCGCGGTGTCGCTTACGAAGCTGTGGGGATCATCTCATGACGTTCGCCACGTTGCGGAGACCGTTAATTTACAGAAGTTTGAGATGTCCAGTGACTTGGTCGACCATGGACTTTGGAGCAGGACCGACACCGAGTACTGTCGCACTACCGCTGGCAATCTGTGTGCGACCAGCGTCGTGGATGATCTGACCGCAGATACCCAAACTGATAGCTTGAGCCTGCAGGATCATGAGCTCTTCCTCGCTCTTGACCTGCACTGCGACTTTTGCCTGACCATATCCCTCCCAGCGCTTGAGGATTGGTGATTGCTGTCGCAGAAGTGTCTTGTAGCATGCAAGGGTGGCATGTGAACATTGGGCTGCTATCTTGCCTGTTACGCAGCAAAAAAAGGTTGATGTGTCAGATAATGATATGCATCTTTTTTCTCTTTCGGGACATGGAATGCATGAAGCTCAAGATACGCAGCGTGTGTATCGAAAGATAGCGAAGAAAGAGAGGGGAAACAGAGGGCGTGTGATGTTGATTGATAGCAAAGAAAAAGCGATACGTACCCTTTGTCATGCCCAGATCGGTGCGGACAACGAGGACGAGTTTGCATTCCTCGGTAGAGTCTTCAAACCCATTGACCTCCTGATCATCTTCGGAGTCCTCCAATTCGGAATCGGATGCGTTGGCATCGTCGCTGTCGCTGTTGTCGTGTCCCTTTTCGCTGCTGCTGACGACGCGTTTCTGAGAGCTGCTGCCAAACACACCGATAGATGAGGCAGTGCCCAGGAAGTAGCCTGCGAGACCTGCTACGACGGAAGCGCCGAATGCAACAGCCCAGACTGAGGGGATTTCTGTAGCGCGTGACTCCATTGTTCTCCTTTTCTCCTCTTTTTGCTTTGTTGCGTTGGAGATGATCTCTGGCTTTGGTCGCCTCACATGCTGCACCGGAGCGGCGAAATTCTCGTCCGTGCACGGATCCCAAACATTTGTCCTCCTCTGCGTGCATGGGATTCACGGATCTTATCTATCTCGCGATACATCTGTCAAAGTACCAACCTCTTTGAGTAGCTCCAAGCAGGCCAGAGATCCCCCAGAATCTACAACTTTTTCACTCGCATGTCCATAACGTGTTATGTGCATGGGGGCTCTTTTCCAGCGAGATCACTGGACGAGGAGCGCGAGATCGATGGTGCAATATGTTGCAATCCTGGTAGTCGGCACGCTAGTGAGGCAGGTCCGGGGACGCTGCATATGTAATTCACGGGGTAAGCAACAAGCTTCCGGGGCGGATGTTATGACACAGTCGCAACTTCAGACTCGCGTTCTCGATTTCAAAGCGATGGTGTGAGAGCACGCAATTTGGGCCTCTCATCACCAATCGACCCCATTGCCTCCTTGATCGTAAGCCGGGGTCGTCGTCGCTGTGTGAAAGTACTTAGAAGCTCTCTTGTCCGCTTGATCTCTTTGTCTCCTCAAAATCATCTTGTTTGACTCTTTTTTAATTCTGCTGCCTGCAAGTCAATCAATCTTGATCGGCAATCATCTCCCTCAGCCACACGTTCCGAACACCCCGTATTGTCAACAACAACCCTCACTCCTGACTATCACATGAAAGGAAACTCGCTATCATCAAAATTTAACAATTGAGCACGCGCGCCCTATCTGCTTCGTTGGTATCTATCGACACAGACCCCGGAAGAATTTAGTAGAAGCTCATCACCGCTCCTTCGAAACATAAAGACGACGTTGCCACATCTGCTTCTTGAGAGAACAACCGTCCATCCTCGCTTTCACACCCTCTTGACGAGATCGTCTACCTCGCCTTCCAATTCTTTCCCATCTCATCAACACGACCGCAGACATGACTTCCACACCCCCTGAGACTCCTCCTCCAGGATTCTTGGGCCAGAATGGCGCATCCACTCCTCAAGTGCCAGAGACCCCCAACATCCTCTTCATCATGGCCGATCAATTGGCTGCTCCTCAACTCAAGATCTGGAACGACAAGTCGCAGATCAAGACCCCCAACCTCGACAAGCTCGCTGAGAAGTCGGTCATCTTCGACTCTGCCTACTGCCCATCTCCTCTCTGTGCACCTTCGCGCATGTCATTGGTGACTGGCCAGCTTCCTTCCAAGATCGGCGCATACGACAATGCCTCGTCCATCAGCTCCGACACCCCCACATTCTCACACTACCTCCGCCATGCTGGTTACGAGACCGTCTTGGCCGGCAAGATGCACTTCATCGGTGATCAATTGCACGGTTGGGAGAAGAGACTCACAGCCGACATCTACCCTGCCGACTATGGCTGGGCTGTCAACTGGGACGAGCCCGACACCCGTCTTGAGTGGTACCACAACAGCAGCTCCATTCTCCAAGCAGGTCCTTGCGTTCGCAGCAACCAGCTCGACTACGACGAGGCCAGCATGCACAAGAGTACTCAGTACTTGTACGACTACGTCCGCCAGGGCCCTGACGCCAGACCTTTCGCCTTGACCGTGTCTCTCACCCACCCCCATGACCCTTACACCATCGAAGACAAGTACTGGGACATGTACGAGGATGTCGACATCGACATGCCCGATGTTCAGATCAACAAGGAAGACCAGGACCCACACAGCAAGCGTCTGCAGCACGTCTGCGACCTCGAGGACTATGACTTCACCCCCGAGCAGATCAAGAAGGCCAAGCGTGCCTACTACGGTGCTTGCTCGTACGTCGACGACTGCATTGGCAAGCTGCTCGATGTTCTGGACAAGTGCAAGCTCCGCGACAACACCATCATTATTTTCAGTGGTGACCATGGTGACATGCTTGGCGAGCGTGGCTTGTGGTACAAGATGTCGTACTTCGAGAGCTCTGTCCGCGTGCCTATGCTTATCAGCCACCCCAAGTCGTACACTCCTCACCGTGTCTACGAGAATGTCTCCACTCTCGATCTTCCCGCCACTCTCTGCGACATGGTTGGCACTAAGCTTGTCCCCGGTCTGCCTATGGATGGCCACTCGATGATGCCTCACCTCAGAGGCAAGAAGGGTAACGACACTGTCTTCGCTGAGTACATGGGTGAGGGTACCATCGCACCTCTCATGATGATCCGCCGTGGCCCTTGGAAGTACATCACCTGCCCCGTCGACCCACCTCAACTCTTCAACCTCTCTACCGACCCCAAGGAACTCACCAACTTGTCCACCAGCGATGACCCTGAGACCAAGGCCATGTTCGAGGCATTCGAGAAGGAGGCAGCTGCCAAGTGGGACTTTGATGCCATCACCAAGGATGTCTTCGCTCAGCAGCGCCGTCGCCGCTTCGTTTGGGGCGCTCTCAAGACTGGCGAGTTCCACAGCTGGGACTACCAGGTTCCTGATGACAGCAGAAACATGTACATCCGCTCTCACATGGATCTTGACGACCTTGAGCGTCGTGCTCGCTTCCCCATTGTGGACACCTACGGTCGCGAGAAGACCATCACCAAGTCCAACACCAAGTTTGCTCACCAAGCTGGCGCCTATGGTCAGTGAATCAAAAGCGACCCAGCCGTCGCATTAACGACAACGACATTTGTGAATTTCGGATCAAGCATGCGAACAGAGCTTATACCCATGATTTTTGAACGTTTCCAAGCGGGACTTGATATCAGGCGAGCGAGGCGTTATTTGGAGCCTCACATTTTTCCGAGGATGGGTTTAGGGGTTGCTGCATATGAACAGGAGGTCAAAAAGGTTTCTTCCAAACAGCATGGCGTTAGCATAACGAGACGAGAAGAAGATAACAGCACAATTGAAAATATTATCAACAACCAAGATTTCTTGTATGCAACAAATTTCCGTGTGATACGTTGAAATGGCGTGTTTGACCTGTCGGCAAATGTTCGCCGCACCTTCCGCATTGAGCAAGCTTCCATGACAGCTTGAACTCTCGGCGTCGAAAGGGCGTGAATATGACAAGTACGACACCTTCTCGACGACCAATAGATTTATTGAGCAGGTTGCTGATCGGAACGTAGATTGAAACAACTCTGCTCTTCCGAGAAAAACGCTCCTTCCAAAGCAAAGCCTAAGTCAAGAGACATCATCTCGAGGTAGGCACACGGAAAACTACGGCAGACCCTGCTTCGTGATAGCTTCAAGCATCTTCCCATCTTCTCTTTCTTCTCTCATACCACGACATCACTTCTACTATGGATCCCTCTAGATATCAGCCCTCGACGCTGGCCGTCCACGGCGATGACCCGCTCAACGACTCTACAGATGTTGCTCCCGCCATGCACGTCTCTACCACCTACCGCTATCCTGAGGACCCTGATAAGCTGGTGCCTTTCAGCATGGACGATGTGGTATGTTGCAGTCACAATCCATTCAGCCTCTTAGCAGCAACTAATCAATCCCTCAGATGGCCGGTCGCGACCCCTTGAAGCCAGGAAGCGGCGCCGACCCTCTCATCTACAGTCGCGAAGCCGCGCCCAACACATCCCGTCTCGAAACCATCCTCTCGCACCTTCTCAAGGGTCCAGCATTGACCTACAGCTCCGGTCTTGCTGCCTTCCACGCTATGCTAGTCGCACTCAACCCCAAAGTTGTTGCTATTGGCGATGGCTACCACGGCTGCCATGGCGTGCTCAAGATTTTCCAGAAGCTCACACACTGCAAGATTGTCGATGTACACAACCCGGATACATGGGAAGATTTAGGAGAGGGCGATGTGGTACACTTGGAGACACCGTTGAACCCTACCGGCGAGGCCTACGAGATTGAGAAATACGCCAAATGGGCACATGAGAGAGGTGCTGTCTTGACAATCGATGCTACATTTGCGCCACCACCGCTCCAAAACCCCTTCGACTTCGGCGCAGACTATGTCATGCACAGCGGAACCAAATACTTCGGCGGTCACAGCGATATGCTTTGCGGTGTCGTCGCCATCAATCCTGCACGCCCGAACGCAACGAAAGAGTACTGGGGAATGTGGGACGAGCGTGTATGCTTGGGCGGCGTCATGGGAAGTCTAGAAGGCTGGCTCGGTGTCCGCAGTATGCGCACCTTCGAGCTCCGCATCACTCGTCAATCAGAAACCACAACTGCTCTGGTCCAGTGGCTCGCTACCCTCCAAGCCGGCGAAGGACCCAAGGAAGATGTCGCCGTTGTCCAGAAAGCGGTTGCACGTGTGCAGCACGCAAGTTTGCAAAAGGACGACATGCACTGGCTTGCCAAACAAATGCCTGGAGGTTATAACCCCGTGTTTGCTATCTGGATGTCATCAGAGAAGTTTGCTAGGTGCCTGCCTAGCAAACTGCATCTTTTCCACCATGCCACCAGTCTTGGTGGTGTGGAGAGTTTGATCGAGTGGCGCCGTATGAGTGATGACAAGATTGACCCGAGAGTCCTTAGAGTCAGCATTGGCGTTGAGAATGTTGAAGACCTGAAGAGAGATTTATTGGAAGCATTCAAGGCTGTCTTGAGTGATGCTTGAGAAGCTGATATGTGTTGATGCACGATATATATGACTTTTTAGATCCCGGAAACCGTACATACTTGATAGATCAGCAATATCTACGACTTCGAGCACCAGGTCATTGGAGTGGACTTTCTGGTCGGCTTCCCAAGAATCTTTTGCCATGTGTTTCTACACGAACGGAAGTAACTCACGGTATACTTTTCTATCGCGACATGTCGATCCTGACCATCAACTCTCGCCATCACGCACCTAGAGTTCCAGAGAAGTACTGCACGGGTCAATGAACCGACCTACATGATCAATCTCTCTCATCCTTGTGGTCTAATGCTTTCATGCAATGGAAGTACCGCAACGTATACTTCCTCAATGCAGAACGGGATCCCGGATGTCGATTCTTGTCGCCGTGCAAGATGGAACTCGATGGAGGTACTGTACAGGTCAATGAAGTAGCCTACATGGTCGGTCTCTCGCATTCCCGTGGTCTATTGCTTTCATGTAACTGAAGTACTGCATAGTATACTTCCTTCGTGAAAAAAATGGTACTCCGGACGTCGACCCAAAGCCCTGCTTCGCTCAACGTTGACAGTATACCGTGCAGTACTTCCGTTACCCTCTTCGTACACAATGACGGCGAGTCGAGCGGTTCAACGGGGCGGAGGCTCGTCATCGACCCGGTCCTCGTCCTCGACTTGGTCATCGTCGTCGACTCAGTCCTCAATATCCATTGCGTACTCTAAGATAGAACCAGTCATCCTCTTGCGCTTCGGTCGAATCTCTAACGACGGTGATGGAAAGATTAGTTCTGGAGAAGAGATGCTTTATAATCCATGCACCACAGTTTCTGAGAGGTGTGGAAGCAGGTATCACATGTGTTAACAGGCCCAGAACTGCTGTTGTGAGCGTAAGAGGTCAGTGGTACATTTTGATACCATATCTGCCTTTGACCCCAGCAGTGACGCAGTGATCCTGACTATTCCGATTCTACCCTGCTTGTGATAACCTCAGTGTTTTCTTTGTCCGAAAATACCTTGGTGGCAGAACCTCGGGATCGCCGGTGCAAGCTCTTTGAACTTCAGCTTCTATATCTGCTTGCTGCTAACACGCTGAACCTTACCACGAACAAGCAGCAAGATCTTGCTAAGACATAGATCAAGCTGCTCATGCGGTAAAGTTACAACTGACGGGCTTGTGAGATGCGTATGCCTCATCTACATCCAGATATGGGTGGCAGGCTTCATTTCGTTCGCGCAAGCGTTCAATGTGAAGCATCGGCGGCTCGAGATTTTTTCCAACACGTCTCTGAGGGCAGGTACAAGTGGCTTGCGCTGTTCAATCTCTTCAGGCTGCTCATTCCTTCCCGGATGCTCGTTGACTACCGCATTCGGGCACATGCAGGCCTTGAAGCTGACAGCCCATGCTTGAAGGCATGAACGATTGGATTTCGGTGATCGTGATGTCAGAAGCTGAGAATGTTTATTGGCTTCATACCACTTACCAAACCCCTCTTACAGTCCCCTCAATAGTCATCACTGGCGGCCTGCGAGTGAAGCCAGAGTCGACCGGATGCGTCTTTGAGAACTTCAGCAGGCCTCTCGTCATGGGACGACTTCTGCTCATATGATCCAGATATTTCAGGGAAGGTGCAGTGGGCCGTGACTTCCTCGAAAATGGCTTCCACCCAAGCTGAGTGATGGGACTTGGCGGCAGCTTTGATTTCGCACATTGATCGAAAGCTGCTCGATGATCTCGAAAGCCTGAGTTTGCTGCCCTCCATATCCAGGCTTCTCAGCCGCAAACTTGCAAATCAACAACAGCAAGGCAGGACCACAACAAAGTGACTCTCATTGTTCCTTCATCACTCGAGCCTTCTTATCTTCAGCGCTGACGCGTTCAAACCCTTCGAAACATCATCACTTATCAACAAAGCGAAGGTAGCAGATCTGACAGGCTTTGGCACTTCTGCAACTTCGTGAAGCCTTCTCCATCATCACTGAACCCAGTCCAACACAGCTCACCTGTGTCCCGTCGAAAGCTCTTCACCGGCGCACCTTCCGCTTACAGTATCTCTTCAAAGAACCTGCCAGCCACATCAATCATCAACAAGGCGGAAGTCACAAGTCCGACTAAGCTTGATTCTTTTGTAAGTTCGGCAGCAGTTAACATCACTCATCTTTCGTGATCAAGACTGATCGCAATCCAGTATTGTTGACCTGAATAGCCTTCAGGTCTCTTCACCGGTACATCTATCGCTTGCAGCATCTCTGGTGCGTTGAGGCCCAACAACATCAACCGTTGGCGGAACGAAGCAGTTATCCTGTCCTTGAAGCCTTGCCATCACCTTATCCAGCAGCGGCAGTACCTTCGCTTCTTTACCGACCACAACACGACGTGACTTGGTTTTGTTGATCTGATCCTCACTATCCACCGTCACGCCTGTTATCTGCAGCTTTTCTGCCGTGTCCAAGGGCCTTTGCAACATCTTCGTTCATTCATACGAGATAGCAAGTTCCACCATTCTTGAAGCCTGTTCGACCTCTACACTGACAGCTTTCTCTGTCCTTCCAACAACACCGATACACGATCTGGTCTGTCAAATCTGATCAAACCTCTACGGCCTTATCGTACATACATCTCTGACACGTTACAAAGACCTTCGAAGAGGATCAAACATCTGGAGAGAAAGGAATAGCAATATCAACGGATCTTGAACCTCTTCCAACCTTTCAGCAAGCATCTTTGTTTGTCTCTCCCAATCACAGCGATATACGACCAGTCGTGTTGACTAATCCAGCTTTCAGGTCTCTCCACTGTCAGATATAGCAACCGTAGCTTTCGTGGCATCTCTGACGCCTACCAAGACCTCTGTTGTGCTTTCGATCAGCAACGTACACCAAAGTAGCAAGTCCAACGAATCTTGGAACCTGTCCAGCCCCTTCGGCAGCTTTCTCTATTGTCTCTTCAACATCGTTGACCAGAAGCCCAGTACCGTTGACTTGACCGGCTTCGAAGTCCCGTCGAAATCTTCGCCGTCACACATCATCGAGAACGGCCATCTTGTCGACCCCATCGTCGAGACCGACCCTCAAGGACTTCCGCAGTCTTCTACCACAGCCCGTGAAGCGGTCAGCGCTCTGCTTAGTCGGTTTTCGATTTTCACACACTCGAAAAGCGGCTATAAAAGCTTTTTGCTCTGGATCTGTTCCTTCTCTTCTCTTTCTACCACAACAACTCGAACATTACGCGTACCTCCTCCGCCACATTCTCGCGTCCCTTGATCAGATCTTCGAAGGTTCGTATGCTGTGTTTTTTCTTTCTCTCTTTTTACATCTTTTTCCATCCCTTTCCATCCTTACCTTCCCTTTTCACCCTTCTCCTTCGCCCTCCAGTCTTCTTGCTTTTCCTTTCTTCTCTTCTTCTCTACCAATCCTCTGCTGACTTGTTTGTCCAGGTTCTTACCTCCTTCACTCAACACTCATCTGCGTTTCTGATATGTCATACTGCGACATGTCTCTAACATCGAACCTCGGAAACGAACGTCACGCCAGTGCCTGGTTTATCACATCGGATGGACATGTCATTCCTTTCCATGCGGTGATCCTTGACTTCAGATCTCTGTTGCCATGCGTTCTCGATGACTTGGTCAACTCTCGAGTGGACGCCGGACAGGTAAGAACATATTGCTGTAACTCATCAATGCCCCGCTAATCTTACGGTAGCCTCGTATCCCGGTTCCTTTCGACAGTCAGACGGTCTGGCGCGTTCTCAGCTTCATCTATCATGAGGACTACGACGATCTTGACGTTCCCCTGACCTTCCCCGTGGTCGACCACCCTCGAGCTTCTCCGTCGGCTAGCACTAGGTTGATCGACGTCTCCTCCTCAGACGAGGAGACGGAGCTTTCCTTGGGGTTCCGTAACCTCCAGGTTACCCCTCGGGCTTGCACTTCGGCTGTTCTACTCAAGGCGTGGGCCAATCTGCTGGTCTACCGTGTTGCCAGCATCTGGACGATCGACCGTCTAGTCGTCGAGTCCTCAACCAGATTTGACAGATTCCTATCCGGCGCCTCTGGCGAGACCGATTTTCCTGAATTCGTCGACGCTGTCTTCAACTCAGTCTCTGACCCCGCCCAGATCCTGTATGATCGCGTCGCTGAGGAGTGTGTTGACAATGCCGAGGAGCTCTGTAGAAGCGATCACTTCCTTGCTGTCGTTCAAAGACATGGGTTGTTGGGTCGTCTTCTCTTCGTGAAGATCACTTCTCGCAGTAGCGGCCAGAGCAATGCCTCTGCTTTTTTTACCACTCCTGCACCCACCGTCTCTGCTGCATCGACCGCTGCCAGCCCCTCAGTCATTGAAGACCTTCAAGACCAGCTCGCCGCTGCACAGAACGACGTCCTTTCCAGGGATACGCTTTTGGAGGCCCGTGAAGCAGAGGTTCAACGCCTGAAGCAGAATATCGAATCCCAGCACGCCACCTTGACTCGCCAGAGTATCAAGATCACCGCCTTGGAAGGCCGTACTGTCGCTCCAGGGCCTGAGGACCCCAAGTTGACTGCCCAGCTCAAGGCCAAGGAAGCTGCGCTCGAGAATCTTCAGGACAAGCTCGACTCTCAAGATCTCCAGATCGTGGACCTCGAGGCTAAGCTGAAGGACTCCATACGTCGCACTACGGAGTTGACTTATGGGATCAACCACCAGCGCTCCAATCAGCCTCACAACACCAACCTGATGATCCAGCGCAACGAGGCACGTCAAAAATGCGATATCGTCCAACAAGAGCTTACTACCTCAGAGAAGAGGGTCAAGGACCTGGAGGCTCGTCTCGCTGCCAAGGAGCAAGAGCTTGTAACCCTTCGTGCTGCTCCCGCCCAGCCCACGCCTCGTGTCGCTGCTCAGGCTGACGCTCCTGCTCGACCTGTTCCCTTGATCGGAGCCACTCGCGAAGTCGTGGGCTTTGGTGCCCTGACTAATTCAGTCAACAGCATCAATGCTGGTACAGCCGTCGCTCCCGCTCCGCGTCAACCTCTCGCTCTGCCCTCCCTGCCGCCAGGTATCGCCACTCAGACCACTGGGGGAGCCCTTACTTTTGTCCAACGCATGGCTGCCCGCCGTCAGGCCGCCGGTATTGGTGGCGGAGAACTTGAGGCCGCCATATTAGCCGGTGCTCCCGCTAGCATGCCCGTGGCTGTGCGCAACGACCATGCTGCCCCTGAGCAGCCATCACCCACCCTCAGTGATGCACCTTCTACGACCGGCGTAGCTGCTGTCGTCCCGGCTCTGACCAACGGTGTACCCCGCGCTCCTCACTCGACCAACGTCACTCGTCGCACCACTGGACCTCACGCCGGTTCTCATGCTAGACCTCAGACTCCTCAGAGCAATGGCGTGATCCCTTCCGCTGCCGGACCTGATATCGCTACTTCGATTGCCGTCAACGGTGCCACTACCTCCACGGTTGTCAATGGCGCTTCTAGCAGTCCCATCTCTACCACTCAGGCTTCGACTGTCGGTCAGAGCAACGCTGTTCTTGAGGAGAAGATCAGAATCATTGATCAGCAGCGCATTGAGATTACCAGACTGCAAAATCAGGGTAAATTCTACCAAAAACAGCTGAACGATGCTCGCAATGGTAAGTGAATCTCAAGCCTTCTTCTTACTCGTATACATGCTGATAAACTACTACCAGGTCCCGCCAGCAACGTCAACACCAGGGGTCATGGCGGCTCAGGCTTTTCCTCTTCTGGTGAGGACACCCGCCGCCTCAAGATCGTCCTCACCGCTCTCAAGGAGTACGATCTCGAACACAAGGCTTGCCTAGACTGTAGCATCAACTTCAATTCCGAGTGGCGCGGAATTGTCGACGACGTCAGCAACCCCGAACTCATCTTGAACTGCAAGAAATGTGGTGAGGAGAAGTGCCGTTGGCGCTGTTGAACGCTCTGTCATAACCCTCATGAGCAGTACGCACGACTCCTCAACATCCTCACGAGCCTCTCCGAGGTCGATAACGGTTCAAACTTCGCTGGGAATATCCCGAAATCTTCCAACTCCAGAAGGCAACATAGCGATGCTGATGACGCGAATGGTGGCTTTTTTTAATAGGGTGACTTTTCCGAGATGTCTATAGCTTGCAAATCGAATGTCTTTGCGCATATTTCTGTTCTTACCCAGTGCTGTGATGATTCATGATCGTATGTGGTGGAGTGGTTGATGTCAAAGCGTGAGTCTTGCTCCAATAAATGATGCGTGCTAGCAGACCTTTCGTTTTCTCATGTGCCTCTCTCTCTATATTTCTCTATTTCTCTTTTTCGCGGCAAGTACAAACTATCGACGATATCATAACAAAAATGCTGATATAATTGCCCATGATCTGCAGCTATACATGATGTTTACATTATCTCATCCTCATTGACGTCGTCTTTGTTCCTCGGCACAAGAGTCCAGCTCTTACATCCAACCCATAATCATTACCACCACCTTCCCTTCATCCCTTCTTCCACTCTTCCACACCCTAACCACTCTTCCCATCATCTCCATCCCCCTTCCCCCCACCACCACCGAACACACCACTCAACCAATCCCCAAAATCGCCACTAGCTTTTTCCCCTTGCTCTCCTTTTTCCCCACCGATGTGTATTTTCTTCAACACGCCTGTTTTCACCAATATCACTATTACGACGACGAAGATTGTTATTATTGCGAGGAGTAGGATCCAAAAGGTTAGACATGTGCGGATGTAGGAGTGGCGTTTTTTGCGGCGGGTTGTGTGCAGCCAGGTGGATTTTGATCTGTGAGGGGAGGGGGGGTTAGTTGGAGGTTGTGGAG